>Ga0209367_1004297_pt1 | contig 19616 bp, 10 predicted proteins | sample WorMetLIZISLAND2_FD_187412 | JGI IMG/M metagenome (GOLD analysis project Ga0209367, IMG submission 187412) | Marine gutless worms symbiont microbial communities from Max Planck institute for Marine Microbiology, Germany - Olavius geniculatus... ...
AAAAAGACGTCATTTTGCCGTTATTGGCTTGAATAATGTGAAAACGGTTGCAGATAGGTACATACATGCTGCTTATCATAACAAGCACTGGTGACAGGCTTTTTGGATTTATCAACATCGATGACCTTGAACGACCTTGAACCCTTCAAAAAGAGGTTTTAGTGAATTTTTCACAATTTTTGGATGCAGCACACATTTCAACACTGAATTGCGACGAAATGGCTGGAGACAAACCAAGACAACCTGCGTATGAAATTTTCAGCATTCAACGTAGATTTTAGCAGTTCAAGTCCCGACACCCTAGGTTCAAGGAGGCCGGCGCAGGCGAGCGTCAGACAACTACCCCCCTAAAAGACGTCATTTTGCCGTTATTTGCTCGAATAATGTAAAAACGGTTGCATATAGGTACATACATGCTGCTTGTCATAACAAGCACTGGTGACAGGCTTTTAAAATTTATCAACATCGATGATCTTGAACAACCTTGAACCCCCACAAAAGGGGTTTTTAATGAATTCTTCGCAATTCTTGGATGCAGCACACATTTTAACACTGAATTGTGACGAAATGGCTGGAGATAGACCAAGACAACCTGCGTATGAAATTTTCAGCATTCAACGTAGATTTTAGCGGTTCAAGTCCCAACCCCCTAGGTTCAAGGAGGCTGGCGCAGGCGGGCGTCAAAGACAGCTACCCCCCTAAAAAGTGGATATTTTAGCGCAATTATCTCGTGTAGCGTGAACACGGCTGCAGATAGGCACAGACATGCTGCTTATCGTAACAAGCACTGGTGACAGGCTTTTGAAATTTATCAACATCGATGACCTTGAACGACCTTGAACCCCCAAAAAGGGGTTTTTGGTGAATTTTTTGCACAATTTTGCACTGCGACACGCATTTGAAGAGTGAATTGCGCCAAAATGGCTTGAGATAGACCAAGACAACCTGCATATGAAATTTTCAGCATGGAATGTAGATTTTAGCAGTCCAAGTCCGGACCCTCTAGATTCAAACAGGCTTGCGCACGTGGGTGTCAACGAGAGGTATCCCTGTAAAAAGTGGTTATTTATACTCTGTGCTTGTCTAGCGTGTAAATGGTTGCAGATAGGCACAGCCATGCTGCTTATCATAACAAGCACTGATGAATGACCTTAAACCCTAAAAATATTGATTTAACGTGATTTTTGGGCGATTTTTGGCTGCAAAAGAGTGAATTACGACGTAATGGATGGAGATAGACTAAGATTACCTGCGAACGGGAACTGCTATAGGTTTTCGCGCGTTTTGTGAGCTTTGCTCAACTTTCTTGTTTGTAAGGACATTGGTCATAAAATTATGAGACTTTTTGTCTCTGCTGTAACAGAATATCACTCGGCATCATGTTTATCAGTGCAGTTATCATTGCAGGTCTGCAGAACGACCACAAGGACATAATGAGTCAGATAGAGGTCAAACTGCATGAGCTTCATGCGCAGTCGGGCAGTGCGAGTGCAACTGAGAGTCCAATGGAAGTGAATGGAGAGCAACACGCCGTTCGTCTTGCTGTCTTTGCACGCATTGACCATGTCGACATCGGCTCTCCTGCTGCTGCAGCGGTCAGCGACTGACATTTGACCACAATCAGTGTTAAATAGAGTAGTCAGATATTCTGCTTGAGTAAAATCAGAAGTAGTGGTCCGAAGGAAAATAAACACGTCTACTCAAGTAAAGTAGCAAAGTAGAACTAGTTCATCATTGTTCATCCAACAGCGATCTCAATCAAAGTCAGAATTAAGTGAGTCAGTAAGTAACGACAGTAAGTAGACAATAGTGTGCAGTGTTGGCCAGTAGCTGAATCTGAGGCAATAGTGTGCGAGTCAACAGATGGAACTGAAGACCTGCTCAGAACAGTAGGTTTACAGGTGACTCATATACGTGAAAATGCTGAAATGGGCGTTATTTCCAAACTGAGTGAGGAAAGGCATCAATGCTGAATCACGGGAAATTTGGGCCCATTGATCTTTTAGTAGGATCCTGGTGGTGACTGATGCAGATGATATCAGCTGATTGCATTTAGTCAGTTTTATTCACCATGTGACAGCACGAGTCGGTAAAGTAGCGGCTATGAGCAGCTCATTGCTGCTGCGCTACTGGACACTCGGCTATGGCAATACAGCTACGAGCATATTGTAGCTTAAAAAAAGTTATGCTACGTTATAGTAGGCCAAATATGACGTCACGTTCGTCAGTGCTAGCCACTAACGTAGATTGTTGTCTGGCGAAAAACTAGCGGCTCACAGTGTATTGCAGCCGAAATCTCATAGCCACTTTGTTGCCAAATGTGCCTCTGGTTATTAGGCGAGCTGAATGATTCGTCACGTTTTAGGTTTATCTGTCTGCCTGGCAACTAATGCTGTTTTTTAGCACTGCAGAAATTAGCGATTAATTAATCTATGAATAGTTTTAAAAATCCAGAATTTTGATCAAATTTTAGTCAGTTAAAGGTTGCCAACGTCGTTCATGATCTCTGTTCAGCTGAACCTAGATTAAAAGCTGAACCAAGTTCACGCTGAATTACGTTGCACCAAGTTGAACTCAGATTAGCTGATCCCGTTCAGTTAAACGGCCATGGTTATACCGTGGACGACGCTGATTGGTCAACCACACTGGGCCTACGGGCCAACTACAATGACGTCATCATCACATGCAATGCTTACAAAACAGTCCGGTACCGATTGGCTGTAATGTGTTCGAATTTCAAGTTTCCCTGAAGTTATTACACAATTTTCACATCAACAGTTGCATAATAAAGTTCTGAAAATATGCATTTTGTGTTCCCATATTTATTTATTTATTATTCTGTGTTTGTTGTCAAGATTATGTTTACCGTAGCTACGGCATAGCAGCGATGCATCATCACTGTAGAATGCTGTGTCATTAGTTAACTTATCCAGCAAAAAAAACTACAGAAAACAGATATAGCACAAATGTACCCCGGTAACATATCTAGATCACAAGTATAATTGAATTGGACGTCTTATAAATCGATACGAATGAGTTTTTCTTGCTGTGGTTAGGGTTCGATCATGTGTTTACTGTAGCAACAAAACATTGCCACCAAAAATGTGATTCATTCATTTATTTGTTAATTTATCGAACAAAGGGATAACATAAAACGAATATAGTTAGCATTTTTTTATACCAAAGGTGAACTGTTCGGTTTGCAGAGCACTTTTCGTCATGCACTGGATGCATCTCAGAGTGAATCTGATTTGCATTAAGTTATTTTGGCTACAAAAATACAATAATGGTATGTTATTCGTTACGGGAGAATTTCAGTGGCAACGCTACCGTACTTAATGTTCATAAATGACGTCGCAGTGACGTCATCATCATAAAACTCACAGCTGCTACTCAGAATTAAATTCCCTACAAAACGTATATTTCGGATTTTCAATATTTGGAAAACTAAGAGAATGACACTGTTTTGTAACTTATTTATCAAACAACCCTTGTAATTAATTGTTAATATCCACAGCCCTTGTTTTGTGGGTACATTTAGGGCTTGGAGGTAGGTGATGAGATAGTTCAGTTTGGTTCAGTGTCAGCCGCTAACTTCACCAGTGTGCAGTCTGTTGCCAGCGTCGTGGAACACAGCAAAGGCGTAAGTCATGCAGCTGCGTCAGTCACACTAGTTAGGCCGCCTGCCTGTATGTAGTTCTTATCTTTTCACTTTGTTTTTTAATTTTTAATTCTACTTTTTTCCATTTCTCATCTGAAACCGAACAGAAACAAGAATTGTTGAAGGACAGACAACCCTTACGTTACGTGGAAGGAATTTCAGCAAGATTCGTTGAGGGGTTTTGGAAGGAGGGGCATTTTTATCTAAAATGGACCTCAGATGCTGTGCTATATTGACATTCACAAGAGGGCATTACGAGATCTCTAAGTGCTGTCAGCTAATTGCCGTGAAACTTTACCACATGGTAGGTATATAGACTGGTTCAGATGACGATGTTAAGGGTATTTTTCACAGTGTAGCACAGTACTGCGTAACACTGTTGTAAGGGCTACTATCAAAGTCAATGGGAAACTCCAGATTTTGGGCACCCGTAGCCCCCAAACCCCTGAATCAATCGACTTAAAATTTGACTTGGACGATTACGTCGGCGGTCTGACCCTGCATGCCAAAAATGGTACAAATCGGCCCAGCAGGGCAAAGGGGTGAAATATAATGTTCAAAAATGGGTTCTTCTTTCTTTTTTGTACTTTCCTTGCCAAGCTTTGGAGAACACATTTTTGGGAGTATCGCTGCATTCTTTGCACTGGATGACGTGTTTCGGTGGGGATTGATTTCCTAATGGGTTTCAACATTTATCTTTCATATTTCCCCCTTTAATCCCCCAAAACTGCAAATTTTAGGCCCACTTTTGGACTTTGAAAAATTACAACTGAAAATGCTTAACAATAAAGATGCTCATTTACAAACCACCCTTAATCGTCATTGTAGCCCCACCAAAGTGGCATAGTGAATAGGCAATGTGGCCTCGGGAATTCCAAATATGCGGTTATTTTGGACGCCCTACCCACAGGTCACGTGACACGGAGCATGCGTAGTGAACTTTTGGCCTTTAACATGGGAAAATGCAAGTTTGAGGCTTTATATCTCCTTTAGAGGCATAGTTTCAATGGACCATCAATAGAAAATCACATATGAGTCGAACGGTCACGTGACTGATGACATTACGTGACCCCAAAAGGTCAAAGTCGTGACCCCATTATCTTTAAGGTGCCATATTTTCGTAACGGTGCAAGATAGATGCATTTTGTTCCAATTAGGGAAACTATAGCTGTTCCATTCAGCGCTATTTAAACAAATTTTACAAATCACTGCGCAGCAGCACAGCCGTTGTTTACATCACATTATCGCTCATACACACGACATCGATAAACGTCCAGCGTGCATAGCATTAGCGGCTACGAAGTCACTTCAGAAATATGGCATGTGCCATTCTCACTACTGGTGCTGCATTTAAGGTCGTATGCTTATCAATCAAAAATCAACAGTCGTCATTAACTGCAAACCGAGTCGATAACACACACCATACTTACCTAAAATTGAAAGTGAAACCACCGTAGAGTACTAATTATTCCTTACTTTCAGTAAGCAGCTCATAGATTTCGAGTAAGTAAAGTGTTCCAATCAAGGAACCGTTCCAATTCAGGCAACTCTCCCCTATTGGCTTACGGAATAATGCGGGGTGGAAAGCGTTAAATGGAGTCACGTCACGTGGTTTGTAAAGGCAGCCAATTCGTCATTCTATCACTCTGTATCCTAGCAAAATGATTGCTGTTTTTGATGTGTGACTTAGTTGCCCTTACACAGTAATGTAAACCGGTAAGTTTTTTGTTTTAATTTTCAGTAGAAGCAGGTTGAGACTCTGGGATTTTGCATTTGAGTTGTTTAGCTGGCATTGGTTGTCTTACGAGACTAACAGCTCCTTGATAAGTGGCAGCTCTGCCTTATCATCATCGTTTATTGCACCAAAAGGCAGCAGCACACAATAAAATACACTAAAAACACTGAAAACTCAAACTACGAGTAAACTACGAGTATGCTCAAAGGCACACTCAAAATAATGTCAAATCAACACAGACTCCAATGACATTGCAAATGCACTCCATACAACCGGTTTAACTGCCACATTATATGAGATAACATCATAATACTGCATGCTGTTTGGCTGTTAGGATCAAGATGCGTGATGAGATAGAATATATAATGTACATTATAGAATATATAATGTACAATGTACATGTTGTGCAGAAATCACTGCCAGTGATGGTGCAACGAGACGGCCTGCAGAAACGACTTTCAGTAACTCCAAACATCTGGAGTGGGCGTGGTCTTCTCGGGTCAGTTTTTACCGAGTAATTTCCTGTACTGATGATGTGAAGTAAGCTTTTACATCGTTGTGCAATATAATATGAACTATGCAAAGATTGGAGTTATAGGGAGCGTGACTTTTTTTTACGTAATTTTTGTAATTGGTGCATTAGTTTTGCATTAATATTTATGCACACTCTGCTATGCATCTTATAAAGGACATATTATTAATCTTACTTGTCAATCTGTTGTCTAATGTTACGTAAAAAGGACATTTTTATAGCATCATGTATGAGCTTATAACTTGAAAATTAAAAAAAAATGTGCAGAAAAATTGACACTGGTACAACTGCAAACGTTCCCTAATGCCAGTTTTAGTTCAGAAGGTCAAAGGTCCAAGTTCAGTCTCACAGAGAGTGACTGCGGCATCGCACGGTTTTCTTGCGACTGCTAGGCTTTCGTGGTCAGATGAATAATTAGTGCATGATAATCCAAAAACCCCAAAATCTTCCCTTTCCTGATGGTGACAGGTATTAGGCTGGGTGGCTCAAATGGCCTAACCATTGTTAGAGTGGCAGCCTTCATTACTGTGTAAACTAAGCTTTATCTTGTGTTGTTATCAAAGGCTGGCATTGTACTGAGTTATGCTGGCAAATACAAAGAAAATTATCAGTATTTTTTCTTTTCAAAAGTGCATGTGTCAAGTCGCACTGTGTCTATTTACGATTGTTCTGTATTGCAATAGCTAGGCTGTTGCCCTACAGTTGGGCCCACAGTTTTAGGCAGTTCAGTTTCATTGACTTTTTTCTGTGATATAGCTAGTCTTACAAATATGGCATCAAGTCAATTATTGTACTGGTCTGTGATGTTCTGCAAAAATATCAAAATTTTACCGCAAGGGGCAAATTTTGCAACTCAGCTCGAAATTCCACCACCCACAGAAAACTGTGGAGTGTTGACCCTACTGATTTACCGTCTTAAAGTCCAAGACACTCGGCAACTGGACTTGCAGTTTGCATGACGTCCTGCCAGCAGTTGCTGCCAGCATGTTTACCTGTTGCTACACAGATCATGACTTGAGTTTTCATCTGATATGTTTGCAGATGTCACATTGTGCCAGTTAGTAAGTGACGATTATTGCCATTGGTTTCCACACCGTTAGGAGCTTGCTGTGTCATCAGCTGTGATTGGTCCAGTCGCTGTCCAATGAGACACAGTCAGTTTGTCGGTGCTGAGAGAAAAAGACACACGTACAAACTGTTGCTGTTCAGGATGTTGTGAATGACTACTTCATGGTGGCCACAAACCTAGAATACTCCGGGAATTCTCTGAACCTGGACAACTCAGGGCATTGTCAGGGAATTCTGTGCAACATCAGGGAAAAATTGTAACAGACAAAACAATGTCATCAGCTGCAGTTCTCAGGTTGCAAAAATGCTCTAAAGTATGTTTGCAGCTGGGCTCTCTGCCCTATACCTTGCTGGGGGAACATTCAGTGGTCCCCTAGATTACCATTATTACCAAAACTTTTTGTTGTCATAACCTATTGCGACGTAAAAGTTTATGGGTCTGAAAAGCCTGGAAAACTCGGAGAATTTTTTCTCATACTTTGCGGCCACCCACCCTCGCTGGCTTCTATCCCTATACCTGGCTGGTGCAGCTTGCGCCCACTGAAAAATAGGGGGAGGGAAGTTTTCATAAGGTTGTAAATCAAAATTTTCCCCCTATTTTTAACTGGGCAAACTACACCCTTAACAAAACTTCCCCCCCCTATTTTTTACTTTCTCTATTTTTCACTGGGCATAAGTCTTGCACCAGTGTTTTTCAACCTTTTTGCTGCAGCGGAACCCCACACAAACGTGAAGGTCACTCATGGAACCCCATGCACGTGTCATGTAGTTGGTATTCTAGTTATTTTCCTTTATATCTTAGTCGACTTAATAATACTTATTTTGCTGTCTAATCCCAGTATCACTAAACTATCAATCTTTCCACTAGATGTCTATCTTGTAACTCATCTAATCTTGATCCTGACAGTCTGGGAATTAGTCTCAGAAGGTAGTCTAACGGGTTCGTATCCAGTTTCCTAATCTAATGTCATCGTGTATCTTACAACTGACTAACTAACTAACTCAAAACACAGCAGACACAGCAAGTTAGAATTTCAGTCATGTATTAGTATTTCCGTTATGATTCATAATTATTGTTCCACAGGGTACATTATAATCATGCTTACAACTCGAGCGTAATAATAGCAAACTGATTTAACAAATTCCACACACACAAACACTATATAGCGGTCGCAGCAGCAGCCGCATCGCTAGCAGTGTCTCAGCTGCTGCTGCTGCTGCTAACATCTAATTATTCTCTACTAGACCTGCTTCCCCCCATGAAAATTAATTGTCCCCAATTAATTACATAAACCCAAACAATATACATGTAGTCTTGTAGTACTTGATAGCTAAACTAGATTGGCCGACTTCAACTGAACTATCACAATGTCAGGGTTTTCAATAGACCTGAATTTTCAGGACGTCATGACTTCCAAGCTAAAAAATTTGGACGTCAGTGTACAAAATCTGGAAGTCATGCAGTAGGCCTACAAGAAAAATCAAGCAAAAAACTTAATGCAAAACAAGACTTACTACATATGCGTCACTAACGCACCACCAACACAGGTCGTGGTTTTTACGCGCTACATGTGACAATATACTGTAATGTTACTAACATCATAAGAGTCTGCCCTGCACCCAAATTTGTACTGTAGTGGTGTGGCTTTTGACGGCTGAAGAATTTATTTTGGCAAGGCTCATGAACCAGACCTCATCTCTGCTGCAGCAGAATCTTCGTTATAACACTTACGACCTAGGGCCGCCGTTCACACAGGAACAATGCCAGGCCGCTTGGTTGCGCGACTGGCTTTATGTGTTGGCGTGTTCGAACCTTAATATTGCTAATAGGTTTCGTCGTGCTTTGTCAACCACGGGAATGTTTTCCAGAAATTTTCTGAATGTGCTGCTGCACAATATGCAGGATGGAAATATCATGTACGATTTGCGGGTGGTGCAGATAGTGGTTTCGGACATATCTGATAGTCAGTAGGGATGTTTAAATTATGTGTTGATCTGAGTGCTTTTAACACAAATTTAGTGTTGTGCTAGATGTAGTGTTTGTTTAAATGTTTAATTAGATTGTCAATTTAGTGTTAATGGCTGACACGGTTGAACACAGTTAATATTATCTGTGTTGTCGGACGATGCTGCCATCTGCTGAATATCTATCTGTTGTGATGACGTTCGTTACGAACAATTACTGAGAAACACTGCAGCTATTTAGTGTTATTGTTGCATAAACATTTAATCATATGATAATTTGATGATTAGAATGACTTGCCATCTTAACATTTTACTGCATTGTTCATTAATTATTGCTTTTATAATTGTTCATCATATTGTGGAATATTCAATTTTGGCTGATTGTTTATGCTGATAACGCCGTACACTGGTAACTGTAAGTATTGCGTATTATAGGCCTAGACGTATGTTACTGATCACTATTGCATATTGGCTGACACACTACAAATCATATCGCAAGGGTTCAAATTGTTAGTTTGGGGACAGATTTGTTTTTCACTGTCCTGATAGTTGCTATGTGACGATTGAAGTATTGATCGCTGATCACCGTGCTCTATTCTTTCGGTCACGTTACGTGCAGTTTGTGTGGGCTACTGAATACACTTTTTGCAAACTAGTAGTTGATTTCTGCAATTCTCATGGTCTTTCTTGACTACAAAAATTAACCAAAAATTAATTGATAATGTGGATTAATTTTTGGAAATTAATCGATTAAAAATTCTAATTGGTAGCAGCCCTCGAACTAACACTACGTCAGTAACTCACAGTGCAGCAATATAGGCATGTTGAAAGTTTATTGCAGTTTCTCATCAAGCAACTCCGGTAAAAAAATCAGTCACCGTCACAATGCAGCGATAAAAAAGTTTACATACATAAAGTTCGAATGCCATGAATACTGCAGTGCGAGATTCAAATCATGCAGTACGACAGAGCTCACTGAATAAAATGGCAGATCTGTTACTACGTATTAACACATCACACTGTATAATTCGTTATACTGTATAATTATGAGCACAAAATAATGGTTGAAAGCAAAAAATAAAACTGCCAGAAGACAACTTGCATTCTGATTATGGAATGTGATTATGGCAACAATAAAACAATAATGAAAGCATTTGCTGATGAACAAATATTATCAACACAACGAGCTGGACTGATTGCACTGGAGAGACGTGACGCGTGGCATAAATTACAGAAATCAATCTCATCTCTTGCCCAAAAATAAAACCAAATAATTTGGGTATTAAGCCAGTTCTTAAGCCAAATTCTGAGTTTCTGACCTTCTGATTTGCACAAAAAAAATGGCAGCCAAATTACCTTTTTTGACAAGAACAACACATGCAAGACTTGTAGAAGACCATAATTGGTTTGAACGTTTTCAGCTCAAAAGTCAAAAGTCACGTGGATGGCCGGTTTTCTAGTTAACGATGTAATTTTTACCTAGCTGTTGTGAAAATTAGACAAACTGGTTAAAATTCAGTAGTAATTAACACCAAATGTAAGCTACTGTGTTTTTATGGACAACCACGCATGTGAAAAATTAACATTAGCAAAAAAAACTGTTTACAACAAACAACATGCTGGCTAAGGCAACACATTAAATACTCATAGTGCAGAATAATTAATACACTCTGTATAATAGGCTACCAGGTACAGCATAAACACAACTGCTGTGTGGAAAATTTCCAATATTTAAACAACTTCAAAATAAGTCCAACATAATTTTCAGAGTTTACTGAGCAACGTTAAGTTCAGATTGCAATGTCTTAAAACTCGGCAGTTTTGTTTTTATGTTGCACCCTGTAGCCTATCTGACTGCAACATCAGATTAACTCAACAGCGAACAACGTAAATATCATCAAACGTTCAAATACTATCGTCGTAAAAATGGAAAATGTACAGTATTGCAACTTTAATAACAGTTAATGATGCACAACATGATGCATATGTTGCAAATTACATATACTCCCAATACACAAAGCGATGAAGAGACATATTTAAAAAGCAAAATTAGAAAGCCAAAGTGTGAAAAACTGCTAACTCAACAGATCGAAAGTAACAAATCTCAACTGCAAAACACTAACAAGCCAAACTGAAACAACGTCATACATTACGAGCAGGTAGACCTGGGTTTTTTAAATATTTGAGCCAAAATAACTGCCAGTCAAAGGGTTTGGAATGGTTTGCTAAAGGCTACAATACAAAATTCGATAACAGTACAAACAGTATTCTCTAACAAAAATCACACATCTGCTGATAATTGAGCAAAATAATGCTGGAATAAAATACAGAAGAGAAAATGGCAAAACACATATGCAGCGAGTTCATGATAATGTAACTCGATGTCAATGTAACTCAACTACTTAATACTACATAAATATTAAATCCCATGGTGTCCTTTGTGGAACCGATAATGCACAAGTGAGCAATCTGATACTGACAATCACCGTGTAATGTAACAATTTGGAGCATATGCGTTTTACACGGTAGTGCATTAACATAAATTATGTGAGGTGGACAATGAGTGTGCCTTACGTAATTCTGTCGTCTCTGTGCCAAAAATTATCAAATTTGTTGGAGATTTGACGAAGTTCTGACCAAAACAAGTTGGGTCAAATTTTTGGCACACCCTGTAGATGAGAGATCGACTTTGCATAGATCTTGCTTTGACAGCAAACAATGTCAAAAGCAGCTCTATGGCACAAGCTGCAGCAGAAACTGATAACATCCAAGGTACCCACTTCGACCGCATCAGCTAATTTAATTGTCTGCTAACAAATTTATGCCTTGGCTAAAACTGGGCAATTGTTTTTGTTTGGTTTAATTATTCACGCCAAAATAAACAGTTCACATTTTAAGCACATCTGCTTCAGAGAAATGTAACAGTAAGTTACTTTGTTTAACGCACTCAAAGACAGCAATAGGATGGACATCTCACTACCCCACATATACATGCAAGTTTCAACCTTCTGATGTGTTGTAAACTTCATCTGAGCGTAGGATACTGCATAACAAAAAGAGCATTCGCTGGACCCCTAAGCCAGCTAGCTCTAAATTTCACGGCCAGCTTAGCATTTTCGTGGCTTAAGACTCACCACAACCGTAATTTTGGACATTTTATTGGTATGCTTTCGCATGATATTTTACATGACTGACACTACACTGTGAGCAAGCCAGAGCTGAAAAAGTACAAAAAATAGTTACTGTGACATTTTGACCGAGTGTTGACAAATCAAAACTACATATCAATCACACTGCAGATGTAACTTCTATGGTGCTTTGTGGTTTTCTAGTGTTCACAAAGACCGATAGTAAAAAACATTTTCCTGACTAGGTGCGATTTTCTCCGTGACAGCTGCAACTTATCCCACAATTTTACAGTGGTAGCGGCTTAGCAAAATTTTCATGGCTGGTGACAGGCTAAATTGGCGGTTTAAGGGTCCAGCACTTACCAAGCAGTATCATCCTACTGGGTGGCATCCAGATAAATCGTACAAAGCCTCAGCTCTGCCAGAGAAAACTTGTGCTGGATTGTGGCATGCTTGCGCAATATCACTGAAATGTCCATATCATTAACAATTATTATTCTGCTAATCCTGCAAAGTCACTGACATGCCAATTATCTGCAGATATACCACCTACAAACACAGCTGGTGAATCTGTTTGTTAAATAAAGCCTGATGCATGGCAATTAACTCTGCTGCACACGGAGTTAAAACTTAGGACATCAATATACAAAGAATAGGAAATACAATGCTGTCTGGTGAACAACAAAGACTGTCTTTTTAACATGTGTTGTAAAGACATCTCTTTAAAACCAGTCAAATGTTACAGAACTTTGTCAGTGTCTGAGAATCGCTTCTACTGTATAACAGAATCAATATCGAATGGCCATATTTTGACTATGCTTTGGCTGATTAACAATGCCAAAAATAAGGCTATCTAAAAGTTAACAAGATGCCAAACGGAACTGAACGAATACAAGTGATAGGTCAATGCAGGATTAAATGCAGCAACAGGCCTCCAAATAATATATCAACAATTATTATCATTATTCACAATTACAGGTATAAATACGCAAAATTAATATTATTACAGTTGTTGAGAGGAATGTTGTAACGTGCGAAATGTTTAAAGCATGAATGGTGGCAGTGTAGTACAGCAATAATGCTCACTTGGACCAGTCAACAATAACGTTTGCCATGGTGACTAGTGAAATTCCCAGTGGGAGATTCCCAAATATCTCCCCGACATTCTTACCCTTGCTGCTATCAGTGGGAGGGATTGTATGAGGGCAAAATTCCTTCCTGCTAAATTTTAGCCTATTGAAAAATTTTCTATTCGTGCCAAAATATTTTTCCAAAAGTACAAAATTTGCAGCTGGATATCCCTTATTTGTTAGGAATACAGGCTAAACTGCAATTTTTAGCATCCATAATATTCCCGAACACCCTCGCCACACGTGGCTACGTACCCTGGAAGCAGATCTCCAGCCTCATAATCTTGGTCTCAACTCGGCTTGGAAATAAGCCCAGGATCGAGAACACTGGAAGCACCTCGTGGAAACTGCTACGCTCCAGCTCGGGGCATGCGCTTGATGATGATGATGATAATATTCTCGGTTGGAAATTTGCAGTTCTCTGTCGCAGAATTGCAACCTATCACCCGCCGCCCCTCCAACTTTTTAACCCACTACGCCGCTAGTTGCCATTAACCGATTAATGCACAGTAACAGTAAGATAAACCACAGGAGCAACAGCGCACCAATTTAAACTAATTATAAAATAATATTATGCCGCTATTATGCTACTAAACATCAGCGGTGCTGCCCAAACACAAAGCTCGCAATATTATAAATGGTTCTCCCCAACAAAATTTTCTTTCCCAACCGCAGATTTAAAACTCCTGTCACTGCTAGGCAAACGGTCACCATGGTCTGCAGTAGAATGCAATGCAATGACACAGACAACTCGACAAATGCTGAAGAAAGCAACTCCGGCAAATGAACGATGTTCAAACATAAACTAACTCATAAATGAAGACGCTCGCATAAGTGCAATAGAATGGAATAATATAAACCAAGCTCAAACAATGGTTAAACAACTCGCACTGTCACAGTATCCACCAAACAATGAAACAGAATACAAGTTTTTCTCTGCAAGTTTACAGCACAATTTTTCGCTCTGTGCTAAACAGTTAACAGAGTTGATGGCGACCAATTTCAGGAGTTGTGTTTCATAATATTCTACCATATGTGTATGAACGCCTTAACTGTGACAAAACTGCTGCAAAAGTGAGTGAGTGAGTAGGGTTTAACGTCCCACTCAACACATAATAGATCACTTTGGAGATGGCCTTTCCAGGCACATAAGCACATAAAATATAATGGAACAGAAAGTTTAACCTTTACAATTATGAAATGGCTGCAGGAGATTGATAGAAGTTTGCATCAACAGCAAATGTAATCAAGAGACATGCCTCACGTGACAGCGGTGTCGTGGGTAAAATGTGTGGAGGAAGAAGTTGAAAGTTACAATTTTCAGACAGACAAATACTGGTTTAAGACACAGTAAAAGGGGTGCTGAAAATTCCAGCTGTGCCGATAAATTTCCAACAAATGTGGCATTCTACCGCAAATTTTGCATTCTTAGCCAGAAGTTTTCTAAAAATAATAAAATTTTTGGACAAAACAAAATTCAGAGGATAAATACCCCACACGACACCACTGTCATGTGCCACAAATCGACAACGTACAATTATATTATCACTCGCTGTTAAACACAACTTCAATTAATTACACTGACTAGCTATTGGTGGATTGCGGTCGTAAGAAAAACAACATAACAAAAATCACACGCAAATTATGCAGCTTTATAACACGGAAATAACGCACGGGGGGGAGCAGGGTGAACTGTGAATTATAATACAGAGAATATAATACAATATAATTATAATACAGAGAGCTAGGGAAGTTGATTTCGCTGACTGCGTCGCACGGCATCTGCTCGCCGGTACGGCTCCCCGGTCTTTAGACCTACAATAAGCAGCCACAATACTCTAATCTAAGCGATCACTATGACTATTCACATTTCATTGGATCGGTTTTTGGGGGGCTAAACACCATTCTTCAACAAGGGCCATATTAGGCGTGTGTGGTTTTTACGTGCGAGAGCTAGAATTGCTAACCATAGCGCATACTAGCTACGGTAATTCTGTCCGTCTGTCTGTCTTGGTGTCACGACTCAGTACCATTCTAAGACCAGGTGAGATGGAGACTTGGAGTTTTCAACATATGACAGCTTAGAATCTCTAGCATTTTGTGACAAAATTTCATGCCGCTGGGTGAAGGGAGTCCCCACGAACGAAGGGGAGAAAGAGGAGCACCCCCATTAAAAAGGCGTTATTTTACCGCTATTGGCTCGTTTAACGTGAAAATGGTCGCAGATAGGCACAGACGTGCTGTTCATCATAACAAGCACTGGCAACGAGCTTCTTAGAAATGTCAACATCAATGACCTTGAATGGCCTTGAATCGTAAAAAATAGGGGTTTTGTGATTTCTGGGCAATTTTTGGCTGCAAAAGAGTGACAAAACGGATGGAGATAGACCAACATTACCTGTGAACAGGAACTGCTATAGGCTCTCACGAGTTTCCTGAGTTTCAGATTTCTTGTTAAAATATGACTTTGGTTCAGTTTTGAAAAAAATAATGCAGGAAGCCGAGAAAACAGCTCGCGAGGTCAGTCTTTTTGTGGGTGACGTCACTGTGTTGACTCGTATAAATCGGAGGCTGTGATATTTTGCACGCACGATTTCCCTAAACGCTGATAGCTGTTTAATTTTTTTCACCGAATTCACCGAAGCTATGAGTATTGCTGATGGCATGAGTAAGCACAGGCAAAAAGCCATATAACGCTTACTATCACAAATAACTATTTAAATTAACTTAATTAGTTGATAGCTTAAATGCAGTTAATCTGTCACCTAAAACCATCCAGTATCTATCGTGTCATCGTGTATAGTTACCTTGGAGAATGTTTTCAAGTGTTCCATCCTGGACGTCTTCGCGTTTCAGCTTCTTGTCATTAACGTGAGCCCCTCGAGCACGTCGACCGTCCGCTCCCAACACCTACACACCGTGACACACGATGGCATTTTCTTCTACGCAATGACTTAATACCTGCGACACACAATATATTTTGTTCTGCGGCAGTGCAGCCGGTCACCGAACCTCTTCAACGTGACGACTAGTGATTGCAATCACAGGATTGAATTTTCAATCCCGGGATCCAAGATTAAGACATTTGTAATCCCGAGACACTGGGATTCAGTTTTCCAAATTAGGCTTACAGATTGGTCATTATTTTAGTATCCCCAATAGACTTGTTTCATGCACAGGATATAGTAGGCTCGTGCAAATGGTATTTGGGAGTGAGAATTACTGTCACAATATAAAGAAATGAAGTAATCGGCTGATAAACGGCTGACCTTGTCTCCTCGGACTGATGGAGCAGTCTTCTGCTCTTGTTGCTGTCTACGTATTCTTTCTTGTTCAACCAGAGCTTGCTGTCCAATCACAGACCACACACACACACACACACCAGGTGAGTTCATGTTTCCTCAAAAAGTAGGATTAACACTTCAGTCAACACTTTCTCTTAGAATAAATACCAACATAACTGCAGACATGAACCAAAGTCTAACTTTGGTGTTGCCTTTGTCCTTAGAACCACCATTTGCATTTGCAATTATCTACTAAATAAAAAGAAAAGATAATCAAAAATGGCAGGTAACATCAGTTAATACAAACATTAGACATAAATTAATTAAAACCAGATAACTGCAATGCAAATAAATACCGGGTATGCATTTTTTACTCCTCAGGGTTTAGAAATTTTCTCATTGGTTTTCAGTTCACTTTTTGTATTGCAAAAAAGTTAATCAGAACTGGTTCTTAGCAGATGTCAAATTAAGAGAAATGGATTAGAATTAAGATAGTCCTGCTTCTCGACGAAACATAAACTCTTGTACTGTCAGACTATGCATAGCAAACAGACGGCTGGTGGAATTATTCTGTTCATTTGTAGTGCTGCAATTGCATGTTCTGGCTGGGGACTAGATGCCTGCATCTACCCTTCTCTAGAAGGTAAGCAATCCCATTTGGACTCCACAAGCATACATCTGCCAAACTGAATCTAAATACGTTCAATGGTTTAAATGAAAGATGACGACAGACTCCGTCTATTAATACGAACAGTTTGTATGGCGTCATAAGACGGCTAATCATTACAGCACTTGACTACTACTGTGAATTAACAATTAAGCTTGCAAGATGCAGACACACTCGGATTCACTCGTATAAAGATCATATCACCAAACTTGACCCACTTTCAACTGCAAAAACATAAGTTCTGCTTTTTCACAGTTTACAAAACAACAAAAAAACAATCCCCACAAACTTATGTATATTAGCAAAAGCAGTACGAATTTGAGCCACACTTTTACATTTGCTATACAAGTATCGACGCAATATATGCGACAAATTTCATGTTTAAAACTGATGGAGTGTCAGACTTACAATCAAGAGGTCACAGGTTCAAGTCTCAGTTTGATTGCTATCAAGTGGTTACAACTTGGATGGGTGATTGTCTGCAGATAAGTACACTATCTCGGAATATAATTAACAGCAAAATCAACTCAGCCTTCTGTCCCTACAGGGTAGGTAAATTGAGTACCAACCTGTCTGGCTAGGGTTAAGGTGAGATGTGTTCACCTGTGTCAAGTGGCAGCTAACACTGCATAATCTCATATAGTAGGTGATGACCAGCTCTGTGATATGTTTCCTATCAAGAGCTATAAACCACCTATACCTTTACCATAACCTTTGTGTGACAGATATCGTGCAAACCTTGAATGCTTTGATGAAACGAACAAACAAACTGAAGAACGTTGTCGGTGGCAGAGTTCGCGGGTTTTCCCCGTAATACTCAACGACTTCAGCATACAACTCCTGAACAAATGAAAGTTGATGGTAATGATAAAGATTTACATACAAACTGAGGCCTGTCAGAGTGAGGTCTCAGCCCCCTCCCCTTGAGGGGCGAGAGTTAAGCCCAAGTCAGACGGACGGATGGCCGGTTCCTTTCACCGACAAGTTCAGTATGCCAGAAGTTCCAGTAACAGAGCCTACTGTTTGACCGAACTCAATGCTTCTTCCCCAGCGGTAGCCGTAACGATCAACCCCAAGCAAGGATGGCCAGGCTGAGTTAGTCTAATATCAGTACTAACCCAGCTCAACACAGAGTAACTTCATCGATGCATGCACCAAACTGAACCAGTCTCTCTAACTATTACTGAAATTAAGGAAATAAAGTTGTAATAATGAAAATAATAAACTAGAAATTTGGGGCAGAGCCCAACGTGAGGCAGCCCAGCACCATAAGTCTGGTTGGCAGAAAAATTTAGTGACCCAAATTTTGGGATCAAATTATAAAGCACAAAATGTAATAATGGTAAAATGCGCTGCATCCAAAACTGCTCAACAGATCTCCCTGAAATTTGGCCTCAATTCCTTCCATGTAAGGGTTGTTCTTCCCCTAATTTTGACCCTGGTCTGCTCCAATTTCAGAGAAATAAAAATTTAAAAATTATAAGTAAAAAACCAAACGACAAAGCAAAAACATAATGCCTCCCATTACAAGTACACAGTAATGCCAACTTCCCATCACTAACCAACGGGCAGCCCAATACATAACCTGCTAAACGGCACAGTTCTAATATTTTCGGCAGTGATTGTAGGTGAAACTCACTCAGCTGGCGCAGTCTGCACCTCTCAGTTGAATTATTTAAATATAGCAAAAACGAAACACTCCTGCACATTGTGCTGCGTACAGATGCACAAACGGATATATACCTGGGTTTTCTGTGAAGTTTTTGTTGTCAGAAACTTTAACTTTTTATTAGTATGGATCATTTGTTGACACATACACAGTTTTCGTCTGCTGATGCGTCTTCACCTACAGCGTGGCGTTTTTCGGCACTGTGCCTTTTGCGTCAATTGTGCGCTAGCGTACGCAGGTTATGTTTAATGATAATGAAATGAATAATAATTCTACTGGCAATAATTCCACTGAAGTAACCTGAGCTTTCTTGCAGTCTGTGTTGAGTTTCTTCATCTGATCCTCAGCCGTAGCAAGGAAACTCTCAAGAGTTTCAGCCCCCGATGCGTTGCACTCGCGACTTGCCTCAAGCTCCCGACGTGTCGCTTCGATCCCATTCTCCAGTTCAGACACGTCTGCTGCCACGTTCTCCAGTGACACTGAAAAACATTGACACCAGGCGGCTTGCAATCAAAACTGGTTTCCTGACAAAACCTTGACAGTGATATTATCATCATCATCATCGTTTGTTACATGATTTAATTCTATGTTACAAATATTGTTTTCGGTTTGATTAATGTTCAGTGTGACGAGTTTTTTTGCTTTCAGTATCCTCAGTACACGTGGCCACCCATACAAATTTGTAAAAGCATCTTGTTCTACCAGCTGTCATTCACAGTTTTTTAATCAGCGTATAGTTAATATTTGGAATAGTTTACCTCATATAGTAGATTTTAC
>Ga0209367_1004299_pt1 | contig 19609 bp, 18 predicted proteins | sample WorMetLIZISLAND2_FD_187412 | JGI IMG/M metagenome (GOLD analysis project Ga0209367, IMG submission 187412) | Marine gutless worms symbiont microbial communities from Max Planck institute for Marine Microbiology, Germany - Olavius geniculatus... ...
ACCCTGCAGGAGTTAAGCCACGCTGCCCTAGATAGGCAGCGGTGGGCAGCGATAGTAAGAATGGCGTCAGACACCAACGGGCATTGAGCCCACGGTTGTCGATGATGATGATGATGAATCACAGCCTGGAAGATGTTGAAGTGTATGTTGTACCATGGTCTGGACTGCTCCAGAATAACTGAATGTTGTATAAATAAACTTGTACCACTCCAGACAATGGTTTAAGTTTTTTAACAGACACTTAGTCCATGGTCGGCAACTGTCAATTGTTTAACCAACACTGTCGTTCGTTTGGTCATGCTTGAGTGCCCCAGTGGAGTTAACAGCCCAGTGTATACCACTGCAGATATTCACAATGTTTCATAAAAAAGAACCCCTTTTGTTTTTTTCATAATTCACTCAAATGATGACCAATTCACACAAAATTTTACCAGTTGTAGCAGAAGAAATACTAATTCAAAATATTTAAACTAAATATGGCAGTTGGTTAAATATTCTTTGCTAGTCGTGACGTAATGCTGACGTCATAATGTGTCGTGAGTACAAGCTTGCTTGTCTCAACTAGTGCTGTCAGTTGCTACCTTGCTTTGATGGTGAACTTAATCTGGTTTGCTAATGAAAAATGTTGTATCAGCACTGAGCAGCATGTGGACATGAAATAAGGCGTCTCGCAATCCAAAAATGCAACCATTTTGCAAGCTCAGTGTGCTAGTGCACTGTCTTGCTCGAATATGTGAAAGTCCAGCTATCCTCACAGACACAGAAATGCGATTGCTTTGCACGTTTTTTTTGTGGCTGCAACTGCAAAACTTCAAAAATTTGTCATCAACGAACCAGATTTTTTCACCATCGGAGCAGGGTAGTAACTGACACCACCAGTTGAGACTAGCAAGCTTGTACCTGTGACATATTATGACATCAGCATTACATCATGCCTAGCAAAAAATATTTTACTAGAAAGCAGTCATAGCCCGCAGATACCTCCGCCAAGGCAATGCTATTCGCTTTGCCAGCGGTTCTCTTATGCTCCCTTTAATGCAATGGTAACGAAAATTTCAAAGTGATCCAGAATCCAGGATTCCTACCGGATCACCCCCAAAAGTTAATTACTTGTAGTTTATGCCAAGCCCAACATTCCTTCAAAATTTCAGAAAGATCCATATAAAACTTTTTGAGTTTTCTTTATAACACACAGACAGACAAAGAGACAGACAAAAACCGGCAAAAACATAACCTCCTTGGCGGAGGTAATCAGCTGCCATATTTTGTTAAAATATTTTGAATTAATATATCTTCAGCTACAAGTGGTAAAAATTTCATGTAAATTGATCATAATTTAAGTGAATTATGAAAAACGAAATGTGAAAATAATTAGTTGTACACAGTGGCTGTAACACGCAGCAACCAGAGGCCAAGAGACCCAAGACAAAACAGCTAGAAAATATCCAACTGAAGTGTCAATCAAATGGCATGAAAAAGTGAAGCACTTCACTGGCCAACCAGTTCACTTGGTCACACACAATGTTTGTTCACAATGCCTGCCTGTCTGTGGTGCAACAAAAAAGACAAAAAGCCACTGTCTGGAGAATGAGGTAAGCAGTGGAAAGGCACTACTATTTTGGGGGAGACCCAAAGCCCTTATAACACAGCGGGAACATGGCTACATGGTCTTAATCTACTCAACTATTTGACATTACTCATCAACCTACTTAAACCAAACTGTACACGCGTAGCTGTATCTATAGTAATGATGATACCAAGGTGAATCTACGATTATAATGCTGTTGTTGCGGCAAAAAATCATGAAACACTGGGCTAAGCTGTCATCTAAGTTTCTATTTCAATAATGACCAGCTCCATTGAATAATTAAGACAAGTATCAATCAGTCAAATCAATAAATCACAGTTGCCTTAGCAGCAGAGCTACTTCTAAGTTTAATGGCAGGTTTAGATGACGAAGACATCCAGGTACAATTTTCTGAAGAGCCAGTTATTAAAGTGCTAACAAGAGAGTGACAAAAAAAATAGTTTAAAATTAAAAGTGGAGTGCTTCACTAGAGATGAACATGGGAACAAATAAAGAGAGTGCACCAAGTAAGAATCAATGCACTGAGCTGCAGCAACAAAGCACACAATGAACCAATGCATTAAATGCAGCGTTGCCCAAGGCACAAAGAAAACTCACTCGGCTGGAACAAAGTGGGCGGGGCATCATGTTCTCACATGTTTACTACTCAATGTCACTACTGCTACTGGCCTGGATACTCACAGTCACATGGCTATTTGTCACCAACAAGTTCTATTTTGCTTGACTTTGAGGCAGATCCGCCCTTGTAGTGCAAGCCATTATTGCAACGAATTTCTCCACAGCATGGTCTCCATAGCATCATCTGTCCGACTGTCACATTTGATCACCCTGCCTAACTGTTCAATGGATTTAAATGCCATTTGGCAGGTACATATGTACGTTCAATCATATATAGTGACGCCTCCGGAAAAAAAAGATTTGGCGGTTTAATCCCAAGCCCAAAACATGCAATTGCAAATTGCTGCTGTCACTGTTGAACAGAGATGGAAAGACGATTTTATCTTCTACCAAACTACTTCAGTGCTGGTTGTTTAACTGTCCATTTAGCTGAGCTACAGTGAGTCACTGTACACCGAGTTGAACTTCTGAGCATACATACAGGCCAGCTGCCTATCCAGCATAAATGAACCCCATACATAACATAGTGCAAAACAACCAAGAACTAGATAATACTTCTAATACCCCTAAAAGAATTAACGTAGATGGCCACACCCAGCCAAATACCCGAAAAAATACACATATACTACTCATCTTGACCTCATGACTGTAATGACACAAGTATATCATTCAACAATGTCTATTATGCACTCAAATCACAGATAATTACCAAATATCCAGACAGAAAAGAATTCAGACTGCCACCTAACCACATCCAGCTTGTGTCGTACAACACAGCCACAAAATTTCATCCAAATTTGTTGTTAACGCTTTGAGCAACCTAGCTGAGAGACAAATCAAAAAACATAACATCCTTTTTTGATTTGAGGTCAAGGTAAAATGACAAAAGATATAGTTAGTTTTCCATTGAAAACGCACATTTTTCCTACCCCCTCCATTCAATCCTAAATTTGAAAATGTTCCCCTTGCTCTAGATCGCTGAAATTTTGCATGCCTAGGTTTAAGACACTATTTGTGTAAAATTTTTTCCCCTATGACCGATGAGTTAGCCAGGGTACATCTGTTACAGATGATGACGGACAGACAAACAGATAGACGAATGACAACCGTACCATAAGCTTGACCATTACTTAAGTACAGTCGGCTAAGAATGAAGGTAGATCACCGAGATCAGAAAAAAATATGCATACTCGGAGTTCTTCATTGTGATCGACAAGCATGAAGCTTTGTATAGTGCTGCTGTCTTCAGCATCCAACAGCCGAGACTGCTGCAGACTCTCAACAATATCATCATCATCGGCATCATCATCTCTGACATCCACATCTCGAAGTTCACTCTCCGAGCTCAGCGGCAGCATCGCAGCTACGTCCGGAATGCTACTGTGGCTGTGCTCAACGCTGCCACCCGAAGCTCTCTCCACCTTCTCCGACCGTGCAGTCTTGCTCTTCGGCTGACCGGACCTTAATGATGACTTCGTGATGGTTTCAATCCGGTCGGACATGTCTGTCGCGGTGACTTCGAAGTGATCAGGCTCAGACTGCGGCAACGAGAAGAACGTCAGCGAATCGTCATCGCCAGAGAGCGGCGAAAGCGTCTTCACGGGTGTTGACAATGACCCGGAAGACAGTTCGTTGGGGTCGGCAACAGATGAATCAGGAGATCCTGGAAAAGTCCGATGTGATGGAAGACTGAATGGTTCTCTCCGATGACTCGAGAGTTTCACGCTGCTAGCTCGCGGTGACGAAGACGACGACGACGACTTCGCGCTGTGAACTTTGCGGTCGCAGTCGAAGCAGTAGCGGTAGTTACCGCAGTCGACGCAGACGACGTCCGCGAAATTCCGCGGTTCACAGGGCTGCTTAGCGGTACAGAGTCGCTCGGGGGAGACCGGGCGGATCTTTCGGCGGCTGTGACCGGTGTACTTCCGGACCTCGTGCAGCTGGCGCTCGCACTCGTCACACTGTTCGGTCCCGCACTCCTCGCACTCGTACGACGCCAAAGCCTTGACCCGAGCACAGGCGAATCTCTCGCGACAGTACGAAGCCGAAGGTCTCGACTTTCGCGAACGACTAGCAGACGGCAGCGCTGATAACATGTTCGGATTGCAACGTCATTTTGACTAACATACAACGATCTGAATATCTGCGGTCAGAAATAGTCGAGAAAAATTCTACAAAGCACTATTAGACTTGCTTTACTTATGCTGATGAAACAGGACATTATGCAAGCAAAACAAAAACAAAGTCACGTGACATGCAAAATGGTTCTCATTTGACGCCAAAACAAATATCAAATTTGCAACTTTTTATGCAATGATTTAATAAAGTTATTATTTATTTATGTTGTTAATATAATGGTATTTAATTGCGATTATGTTTTGGCATTTTTAAATACACATTTAAAACTTAAAGGTTTTCTAAAACGTAGCCGTAAGAGAACTTGCCTGCGCCCGAAATATCAATTACTTACATTTTGTTTTCCGCCATGTTGGGTGTGTCATCTGACAGCTGATCGTTTCAAAGATCGGTCGGTGATAATTAGTGTTTTATAGGGAAATAGTCGAAACAGATGACTTATTGCTGTTCGCGGTGGCTGCCAGTATGCCGACTGATGCGTCTGTAACGCCGCGCCGTTGTGCGCTGTTGTTGGTAGCGATTCTGTGCATCTTGTCCATGATCGTGGTCAGCTTTCTGTCCGACCTTCGGCTGGACACCGTCCGGAGTTCTCCTGGCAGTTATGATACTTCGTGGTTGGCGGAAAGCGCTACCGAAGCACCACCGGAGCGTACCCAAGAGAGACGGTTTTTTGACGAAAAAGACGCGGGGCCGAATCCCGGTTATTATATGCAACATCTGCACTGGTTTGTGCAAGTACGAGATCACATTTTCTGCTGTATCTGAGCGTATTTGGTGTCATTGGATATCCTGTCCACGGAATAGTGCAGTAATGAATAGTCATACTTACACTATTGACGTTTATAGTGAGAATTAGAGGTGGTGTCAACTAGTGATGATTTAATATCAGGATTTCAATTTCGATACGATATTTTGAAAATATCGGGATATCGATATTTTCAAAATTATAAGTATGTAAATTTTATACAAGCACAAGAACAAGACATGAACGTTCAGCAAGACAGTTTGCTTTACATAGATACTAAAATGTGTCAGTGATCTTACAAATTAACTATAGACTGTCATAAGTGTCCTTAAATTATGACACTATTGTTAGTTTGCTTTGGTTAGTTTGGCGTTTTTTACATTTATTCTTGTTATTTTGGTGATGCAGTAATAAAAAATATAAACTTCTGGTGTAAAATATCGCGATATATCAAAAATATCTTGATATTATAAAAGAGTATCGTGATATATCGAAAAATTCGCTATTTTTTTGACGATACGATACGATATATCGATATCGAAAACGATATATCGATATCGAAAACGATATATCGATATTTTTGATATATCGAATCATCACTAGTGTCAACATAAATAGTAACAACACTTTCACAAAACTTCCCCACCAGAATCCTAAGACTTAAGTTTAGATCACTAATCCAGACTTTCTGGTGGGAAATATTTGCAATAGTGCCAATGGTAAGTTTTAGTATTATAATTGTTATTTTAGTAGTACATATTCTTGCTGCTGAACTCCAATATTCCTATGATAATTTCGTTAGTTGTTGCACTGTCATTTTGTTGTTGCTTAGATATCGGATATTCACATGAGCATTTTCTATGACAAGCAGCGTGCTAGTGACCTGCGGAAATTCTGCGAGGAAACGCTGATTGAAGTCATTGCTCCTGAAGTTGTGCTGGCAACAGGCAAGTGCGCTTGTCAAGACAGTAGTTTAAAAATTAACTTGCACCGACGTGTTGAATCAGTTTGCACACACAGCTGGGTATTACTCGGTGATTACTGTGGTCTCTGGCATTTGTGTTTGTGTGTTTGTGATGTTACCAATTAGACACTGTACAAGCGATGCATATGTATCATTACCAGCTTTGTGGCCAAAACTGCGAACTAATGAAAAATAATCTGAAGATGAGCATTATGCTTTCAGTTGACTGTTGCTTGATTGTATTGATAGAACATATTGATTTTTGTTTGATATAATATTTTGTCATAAACTGGAGCACTACCTGTATCTAAAAAACTGATGAGTGCCTAGTTAGAAGGCTGGGAAGTGAGTCCATTGCTGCAAAAAGTTTATGGTGGAAAGGATTATTGTTTTGCTATTATTATCATTTAATGTGTTGTCATGACCTGTCATTGGCACCATCTGGGATGTATACAGTAATTGACTCTAATCTAAAAACAGCAGTTGTCACTGGGAATCAGAAGTCACTGTGATGATGCCAACCTATCTTAGGTGTGGTAGGCTGAAGTGAATATTTTAGTTTTAAGACTGGATTTAAATGTGTTTCTAGAGTACTTGTAGGCCTATTATTTGCGGAGAGTTTGTGCCAAAGACTGCGACCAACAGCATGGATGAAATGAGGTCAGACTGCAGTGATAGACTTAGTGATTTTGTAACTTTTTTGGTTTTTAGGCAGTTTGAGTTCAAATTAGTGTTACAGACTTTATGAGCTTTTCATATTTTTTTTATTAGGTTATTATTATTATTTGTTATACTTGGATTCAGGTGACATAACGGATGCCAAGCTGGAGGATCGCGAAGGTTCACGGCAGTTTGAGGATGAATGGAGGCAGTACAACAAAGTCCTTAGTGAGACGGGAATACTGGATAAGACAGTCTGGCTTGATACTCGAGGCAATCATGGTATCTATGATGCACTCATGTTTTAGTCAGGGTTTTAGAAAACTTGTTTTTTTAGAAAAAACTTGTAGTTTTTATTAGATTTGGGGATTTTGTTTGTTAAACTTATGTTTCAAGGCTTAGCTTGAATTGATTTGCAAAAAATATAGCTGTAAAGTCTGTTAGTTGATTCAGCTACATTTTTACTTAGCTCCCTATCAGTATAGAATGTCTAAAGATGTATGTGCAAATTTGTATGTTTAAGATTTTAAAAAATTAACTATACTGGAACATCTTATTATTTGTGGAAGAAGAAACTGAAATTGGATTACGTTTGGGTGGGTTTTACCCTCCAAAAATCAATGGCTTTTTAGGTATGTGCCCATATCTGAACCGTGTGGCAGGTTAACAACTACTGTCATTTCAGCCTATTTCTAATCTCATTGACCTCCGGTAATCATATTTACTTTTGTTTAATGTCAATTGTCATTTTGGTTCTGTTTTCATTGCAGATACGTTTGATGTCCCATCACTCACGAGTCACGAAAACTACTTCAGGTGATTTAATTTGTCTTTGTTAACTGTCAGTAATTTTACTCAGTCATATTTTTACTATTAGTACAGTAGGTCTACATTGTTATTCGTTGTTGACAAAAGCAGCAGGGATATGGAGCCTGGGAATATTTTCTGATACTGATAAAAAGATTGCAGCAATTTTCTGTACTGTAAACCCAGCTTAGTTTGCCATTGAGTGATGCTGATTTATTTGCAGCACTTTACCTTATTTTACCTTTACGGCAGACAGGCTGTTACACCTGCCCAGTGCTGAGGCCGTATCAGTTTGGCCTAATGCGCATCTCCAAAAAGTAAAAGTAACCGAAAGATTACGTAAATGGCTGGACAGACAGTCGGTCGTTCAATCAATCGATCCATTGATTGACCACAGGTTTTCCAGTCACACATCAGCATCCTTTTGTGGTAGAATTTTATGCAGTACTTGTTCATTTGTTGTAGCATCTATGCGGCTCGAGGCAAGCAGGACAAACAGTCATATCATTACATGCTGGAGACATGGGAGGGTGATAAGATATCATTCATTGCGGTGGATGCTTGCCCGGACCCCGGCCCACGAAGACCGTTCAACTTCTTTGGTGTCCTGTCTCAGGTGTGGATGATGTCTGTGAGCTTTGGATGTTAAAAAAGGGCAAAGTTTGTGTATAGCTGTTAATGGTAATTCATCTCACAGCTGCAGAGCATCCATCACCTGCCATAAGGGATCAGTGATCACACAGTGTTATGTGCTACCCAACACAAGTAATGCACCCTGCCTTAACTCTAGGTACTTGATTTGCTTACCCCAGAGGGATTTAAGGCTGAGTTGACTTGGGTGGTTGGTTGGTTCCTGTACATCCTGGTAATAACCACTTGATAGCAGCTTGACCTTGAGTTGAAACTGTGACCTCTTGATCATACGTTCAACGTCTTAACATTGTGCCACCCACCAAGCTATCTGTTGGTTAGGCAACGTTTAGTTGTTCATTGTTTTCACGCAAGGATATTAGATGCCAGGTTAGTTTGATTAACATGGCTTGCATGTAATTTAAAACATAAAAATTGATATTCACTGCTATCGTATGCATTTTTGCAAAACTGGTACAGGGGAGGGGTGTCATCTGCAGACATGTATTCACGATAATTATTATGTTTGTTTGCATTTGAATACAAGATCAGTTAAATGACGATAATCTGTTGTTGGCGTCTGCTGTTTGCAGGGTGAGGCGAATCGCTTGAAGCAGTTTGTACGTGAAAGTCGAGATGCTTCACAAACAATATTCTTTGGCCACTATCCGACCTCCACCATTGGCAGTGCTGCTTATGACATACGTCTGCTATTTGGGTCAGTTTAGATAATAAATTGTATAATAAAACTTGTGTGATTTGTTATGGCTCGGTTTTTATGGAAAATATGCACCAGTTGTATCCATTGGCTTTTTATCAGGATGCATAATTATGACTGAATGAGTACATTGTGCATAGAGAAAGCAAGATTTTGTTTAGCACTTTTCCCAGTGTTCTTATATTTTGAGTTTTACGTGTGTTGGTAAGTAACTTAGTGTGCAGGATAATTGGAAGGTGTAGTTTAACTTTTTTCAACACCTGAACATAATGTTTTTGGCAAGTTTTACTTTAAACTGTTGGAACATCATGTCATTTTGTCTCTGATGAGCTGGAAGGCTGTTTCGCAGTTTTTGGCCTGCAGCCACAAAACACTTGAAACTTGAAAGTTTCTGTAGGTTCTGCTGATATAATGCTCCGTAGCTCTGAGATGGGTTTGCTCATTAGGAGCTATATGCGACCTTTAACCTTTAATGTAATGGCAGGACTGCATTTTGTTGTCAATATATGCACTCGTATAATGGAGTTCTTACAATTTACAATTTTAGGTTTAGCTCATTTTTTTTGTGTTTTGTGTTTCATAAAGGTTAAACTTTCTGTAAAGGTTAAACTTTCTGTAAAGGTTAAACTTACTGTTCCATTATTGTGTTTGTGTGCATTCTGCCTGAAAGGGCCATCCCCAAAATGACCTATACTGTGTTGGGTGGGATGTTAAACCCTACTCACTCACTCACTCATTTTGTTGTCAAATTCATTACTGTTTTAATACAACACATACTTAAATAAGCTTTGTTTTATTTTTTGTTTGTACTGTGCTATTATGCATTGTGTTGAAGAAAGTCGTACACTCTGTTTGATATTGTAATCAGTTGTCCATTTGTCAGTCTGTTTGTATGTCTGTCTGTCTGCTTGTAGTCATGGTTCGTTGTATCTGTGTGGTCATCTGCACACGCTGGGTGGTCTGATGCCAAACATGTATTCACGGCAGAAGACTGGCTACCTGGAGTTGGAACTGGCTGACTGGAAGGACCAGCGGGTGTAAGCCTTCTTTTGTTTCAGCTCTCGTGACAACTTGATGTTTACTTATGGCCAGTTCACACCTATGACACCGATGAGACTCAATTGCATCATAGGTGTGAATCGGCCATTAGCTGCAGATGTGTAGAGTTTTACTATATATCCACTGTGGGTTTTGAGGTGTTTCGAAAGGTGCACTCTACTGCAGTTTTTATTTTGTTATTTTTTAAATTGTATAATGTTTTTACATGTATATTTCTGTAACAGTTGTGCATTATATCGCCCCTCTGCTACAGATTAAGGGTTGACCAAAAACGGACTAGCTTTGATAACTTAGCAACAGTTGGTGGTAGAAAGGTGTGTTGTATGTTAAAAGGTTTGGAATTTTGTTTTAATCTCCGGAAAAACCAAAACTCCAAAAAAAACTACCGTGTTGAGCTTTCAGAAATGTTTTTTACATGTTTTTCAAAAATGTTTTTACAACCTTAGTTTTAGAAGCAGACGGATCGAGTGTGATCGGATAAAATGTGTGCATGTATATTCTGTGTAGTTACCGCCTGTTGGCGTACGACCACGGTCTGATGTCTTTCGTCGATGTGACATTCAACACGTGGCCCGTAGTACTCGTCACTAACCCAAAGAACGCCTTGTACTTGGTGCCGGGTCACGAGCCGACACACCGCATCAAACGATCCACTTACATCAGGTCCTTTTAGGCCGCCCGGAACGATAGGTCGAGAAGGCCGTATGTTTCACTGCAGTTTCTTCTTTTTTTCATCGCGAGATCTCCGTGGTCCGTGGGCCTATCTCCACAAAATTTTGCCACATGTTCGGAAGCATGTTCAATTTATAAATGCCGGTCCAAAAATTTGGGGGTCTGCCCCCCAAAAATTGGGGGCGAAAAACATGCTAAATCTGGCGCGATTTTGGACACCTTCCCACTTCGAGCGCGAATATCTCCGAAACGGATAGAGATATTCAAAATCTGAAAACCTGGTGCACTACAGCATTCCCTCCCAAGTTTAACGAAAAAAGTTTGGTGAACTTTGGTCCGCTACTTACGGAGATTTAGAGGTGGAATTGTACCCTGAAAATCAAATTTTTTATTTATGCTACTGAGATTTTCTGTCCTGTTTATTGGTGAAGTGATGATGAACATGGACTTTTTCTGTATTTTCTGCACCTATGTCATGAACGGGTTTAATGCTAACAGTGTTAATGACATCCACTTTCATCTAGCACTGACTGTGAGTATTTTTAATGCCGAGTTAGTGCTTTGCACTGTGAACCAGCTTCCATTGGTACTTATTACACCTTAACACAGTGGAATGGCCGTTGGCCAGGCTGTGAAATAATGCGGAATGCGTGAAGTGAACCTTAAGACCTTATCGAGTCTCAGTTTGTCGTTATGCAAAATTCTTCTTCACATATTTTTTTACCAATTTTAGTTAATCACTCGTACTTTTTAAAATACATTTAGTATCTATGCTATTGCTGTAACACATAATAGATTATGTTTCATTCCATCGTTGTTTATTTATTCACTTATTGCTGCCAGATCAGAGTGGCTTTAGTTTCAGGCAGCAACCGTTGCATAGCACTGCTGTGAATACTGAAAACCGTTGTGATTAATCTCTTTCTCTCATCAGAGCATTGTTTGAAGACAATTTATCAGTGTAGTCACTCATTTTCTCCTACTTTACAACATTTCCGGTACTGAGGTGTTTGACTCTATCACTGCTGTGTGAGATGGTGACTTTTTATTAACTTGTTTATGTATATATTATTGTATTCCTGTATAAGAAATAGTTGCTATTTGTCATCCGTTATCTTGGATGAATATATGAATATGTATGTTCCGTAGAATCCTGGTCTTTGCACCGGTGACTGTTCTGACAGTCAAGGTTCGGATTGACAACGTTTACCTTGGTGAAGCGGAACACTCTAAAGGACCTTTATACGTCCTGCAGTGGGAGCCATTCCATTACCTCGGTGGACTGCATACCATTGTGGTGCAGGCTGTCGTGAGTTTATTCTCATTCATCTACTTCATGATGCAGCCATCCTAACACACCACATTATGATTGAGTGAGTGAGTAGGGTTTAACATCTCGCCCAACACGGTGTGGGTCATTTTGGGGATGGCCTTTCCAGGCAATGCACCTACGCATAACAATAAGTTTAACCTGTACAACAATGGAACAAAAAGTTTAACCTTCACAGAAAAAACCTAATATGAAACATAAAACATAGAAATGATTTAAACCTAAAATTGTAAGAATTTGCCATTATAGTGTGCATATGTTCCAGTAATGGCAGTTCTAATAAGCTTTCCTATTATCCTCTAGACAGTCATCAATCTCATATTGCTGTCTATTGGAAGACGGGGTACACCACATTATGAGTTTTGCTTGTCTGTCTGTTGGTCTGTCATCTGCAGGCTCCTAACTCAAAAAAAAACGAGAATCTAGCTGTCGCTATGGTGGGGTCGACTGTATTGGTTGTCACTGACCTTGAAGATCATCCAAGGTCGATAATTTTCATTTCATCTGAAAGGGCGTATGCCACCTCCTCTTAGTGATTAATAGTAACCTAGGCCGTATCTCTCACCGTTTCCAAAATATGGCCAGATTTCTGTTGCAGTATGACAAGCTTCAAGGTCATCTAAGGTCATTGATTTTTGTCATTTGTATGCCAGTATGCGACTTCCTGTTAGTGATCAATAGCAACCTAGGCCTTATCTTGCACTGTTTAGCCACAGTACCTTCATTTCAGATGGACGACAGATGGACAGACAGATGACAACCATGACAAAGGGTCAATCTTTAAGCTTACAGCTTAACGGTATCCCAAAAAAGAACCGAAGATGAAAGGTGGAATCGCTTTTATTACGTTCATCAAGTTGCAGCAGCAGTTTTGTGTTGCATGATTTGGCTGCTGGTTTGACCCTCAAATCTCCTATTCCCCAGGTGGTGGGTGACCCCCCCCTATCTAATACAATGTGTCCTTGGACCTCAGAAGTGTACCAGTATTTGCCAAATTGCATCATGCTTCATAGAACACTTACGCAGCATGCACAGATGTTGCAGGCAACAGACAAACAACAGATCACACTAAGGACAAAAGTGCAGTTATAGATGAAATCATTTATACTAGAGTAACTCCACCTAAAAAGTATAGAAAAGCCAAAATTTTACTATTTTTACTTTTCTTTTTTACATTATCCTTAGGTTTTATTTTAGTTTTTAGGTGTGTTGTACACCACTGGTCACTTTTGTAAGTGGTTATTTTTTGATTGATTGATTGATTGATTGAAAATTGGTGTGAACGTTCCCCTAGACAGTGGTCAATCAGTGGGTCATTTTTCAATTCAAAAACTCAGTGGATAGGGTTGTAATGGATGTATTGTGGCAAAATGGTAGGCCGCAGAGGAAAATGTTTTACACAAATAATTAGCCCTGTGCTTTAAACCTAGGAATGCAAAATTTCAGCAGTCTTAATGCAAGGGGAATTTTTTAAAATTTGGGGTTGAATAGAGGGTGTAGGAAAATGTGCATCTCAAGTGGAAAACTGGCCATATCTCGTAAGTGGCGAGAGATACGGACAAGGTTACTATTAATCATTGATAAGAAGTGTCATACACCTTGTCAGATGGGATGGAAAGCATTGATCTTGGATGACTTTGAAGATCGTTGCACCTTATTGTGGCTAAATGATGCGAGATGGGGCTTAGGTTGCTATTGATCACTAAGAGGAAGCAGCATGTGTGTGTTGCAGCCCAAAATCACCAAAAAAATTCATGCAATTCTCTAATTTTTGGCGTTCAAGGTCATTGAAGGTCACCAATGTTGATAAAATTAAAAAGCTCGTGACCCGTGCTTGTTATGATAAGCAACATGTTTGTAGCTATCTGCAATCTTTTTCACACTAGAAGAGCTAATGGCAGCAAAATAACGTTTTTTAAGGGGGTACTCCTCTTTGACGCCCTCATTTGAGGGGAACCCCCTCACCCAGGAGCACGAAATTTTGTCACGATAAACTAGCATTTTGGGGGCAGCACACAGTGAAGATTTTGTGATCCTAGCTTGCACCATTTTGATATAATAGACCAGTGTGACAGACAGACCGATGGACGGACAGGCGCCCAGGCCATAGCTAAGATGCGTGAAGCATTCTGCTATCGGGAGTAAAAAATGAAACATTGGATTTTGAAATGTGTGCTGTGCAGTTGTTGACTGGTGAGGAGACCGTAGTCGAACAGCAGTTCTCTGTTGATGATACACAACCTTCATTCCATTTTTATCAGAGATACATCATCATGTCCGATCATGCCACCATCGTATGTAGCAACATTATTTGTACGTTTATTTCACGTTGTGATGCTTAACTGTTTGGCCTAGTTCCCGTGTCGGTGTCAGAGTGTAAAAATCCTGGTTTTTATCTTTTTTAGAGTTATGAAATTCATTAGGCTTTGGGGTATTTGGTTAAACCCGAGTTATTAAAAAAGCCCATCTTGGTGGGTTTAGGCCGGTTTCATGGGTTTAGAGTTATTCGATCAGCAGCATCAGTTGAATTTCCAACAGTTGTCTATTCATAGGTCTAAAAGTTTGAAAAACTTAACTGTAGTGAAATATTTCAATACAAGTGGAAGATGAAGTTATAATTTGATTGAGTGCGCAGTTGGTTATTGGGTGGTTTTAGTGTGATTTTAGCTAGTAAAATGCACCCAGTTGGTTGTTTGGATACCGGTTTGTACCGGAATGTCTAAACCCTAGTTGAAGTGGATTTTTGGAGAAATTTGTTTAGAATTTTTTGACCGTGACTGTAGAAACTCCATACTACGAATCTCGCAGCAATAAAACTGTTGGTTTTGCCATTAAATTTAGTTATGTTTATGTAATTGATCTGTGATTTTCAAAAACATAAAATACATTTGAAATCTTTTTAGCTGTAATGTAAATGTTGATCTATTAGCATATTTGTTTTTTTACTAGTTACATTATTAGTTATTTGCATATTTTTTCTGAGTATTTAGCATTAGTGATGTGCCGATGTATTCGTTTGTATGCATTCAGTTCAAGACAACATTCGCCATTTGCTTCATAGCTGCTGTTCTTCCACTAATTCTTCTGAAGATTTTCAGAGTCCATTTTCATGGTTAGCTGTGCTACATTTTTGTTGATGTTTTATAATGTTAATAAAGCCGTTTTGCCTCCAACAAATTATGGAGATAATATTTTTATCATATTCTCTGTCTTTTTGTTTGTCTGTCTGCCAACTACAAGTGTTCATTCAGGATAGAGCTGTTGAAGTGTTAATTTTTTTTAAATGCATTAACGCACTGCGTTAGTTTTTTTAAATGCATTAATTAACGCACTCAGGCCTGTCAAAGAGAGTAAGGGAGGGCAAGTTACCCCGGGCCCCGCAACATTTGGGGGGCCCACCTGTAAATACAGAAAGTTAAAAACACATTCTAAATATATAATCAACAATAACTGCCATCATAGCTAGCACAGAAATCTATCAGCCTGTCGTGGAAATAACTATTTATTTACAGTAGTGATGGAATGACAACTACAGTTTAGTTAACTGAATTCATTCGATTGTCAAATAACCACAGTTTAACGGAATATTGAAACTTTTGCTTCACTGAATTTAGTAAATTAACATAAATTTATGTACGTGCATTAATTTTTTTGATGTGCGTTAATTTTTTAAAGTGTGTTAATTTATTAACGCATTAACATGTTTATTAATGCGTTAATTTGACAGCTTTAGAGAGAATTAATCCCAATGCCTTTCACCAGAGGGCGCAATGGTGATACAGAATTCAACAGATACCGTATACTTTGCTTCAATAACAAAAACTTTGACACAGACCAAAAGACAAATATGTTCACACTTATGACTGGCTTGTTGAAATTCATAGCAGCTTTTCAGCTGAGCAACTGTAACTTACAAAGAAATTTTGTACAAGACAAGTTGAACCAAATGTCATAGCATTACTGCTTATTATGCAAGGGGCAGCTAACAGTACTCACCAAGCTGACGTGGAAAAAACTTGACAATCTCTCCTATAAACACTGCCTAAATCCATTCACAATTTTTCTGACTAACAGTGACGATAAAAAACGATTCAGGTCCGCTATTCCAAAGGTCCACTATTCCGAAGGTCCGCTATTCCGAAAGTCTACTATTCCCACTAACCCTCAGCCTAACCCTAAGGCTGACCCTAACCCTAATCCTAATCCTAACCCCAACCTTAACCCAAACGATAGCACTGTGGCACCTATCTGCACAATGGACTTCTGGAATAGTGGACCTTCGAAATAGCGGGCCATTACCAAAAAAACATCAGACCTTATACTGCTGTTGATGTCCCTGGCCCTTGGCATGAGTGACAATTAACTTGCTGTCAAACTGGCAGCCGCAGAGACTGCAGTAATAGGTCACTGCACCAGTCCGTGGGTTTCGCCATTCATCAATGTATTCCTCGCCTTCAATAGAACAACATCAAATTCTTCAATGATAGAACACACTTCAAATGTGCACAGAATCGGTCCAGTGCTGGTACTCAATTGCGTCACTGTGATAACTGAAACCGTAGATTGTGTACTTTATCTGAACCTGCTCAGTGACATAATGTATATGTACAAGCACAAACAGTAAGTGAATATGCACAGAAATCTGATAAATAAGTGTAGGATTGGTAAAACTAAACCGAAACTGATTTTGTGGTTTTTCTGCCACAAAAATGACCAACCAATGAAAAATGTGCACCATTATACATAACCTGCCAAATGGCACAGTTCTAATATTTTCGTCAGCGTATCAACATGCGGTAGCGATTGTAGGTGAAACTCACTCAGCTGGCGCAGTCTGCAGCTCTCAGCTGAATTGTTTAAATATAGCAAAAACAAAACAGGCCAGGACATTGTGCCGTACACAGATGCAGGCACAGATATACACCTGGGTTTTCTGTGAAGTTTTCGTTGTCAGAAACTTTAACTTTTTATTGGTATGGATCGTTTGTTCACACATGTACAGTTTTCGTCTGCTGATGCGTCTTCACCTACAGTGTGGCGTTTTTTGGCACTGTGCCACTTGCATCAATTGTGCGTACGCAGGTTATGTATTGCTAAACTTCCCTGCTTAAATCCAAAAACTAACCCTAACCCCAAGCATACCATAACCATATCCTAGGCCTAGAAGATTGCAATTTGAAAATTCCTAGTAGGAAACTTTTGCAACAGTGCATAAATGTCAACTGTAACACAAACATAGTAAAGTACCGCAACAACAAAAAACACTAACCGATGGGTTTGTCACTGTCATCCGCCAATGCCCTCAGTGTACTCTCTGTGCAAAAAAACACACAATGCAACTCACACAAACTTCTACCATATTCGCTTTGTGTATGTGTCTCAATGTATAATATTATTTTCTATCAGACAATCAGCTATTTATATACAGCGTGATAAAATTATTTGAACTGGTGAAATTGCAAACTTCCCTATCCAAACGCTAAGGCTAGCCATAACTTTAAGTCTTACCTTATCCTTAATCCTAACTGTATCTTTAACCTTAACTCTAACCCTGTCTCTAAAGCTAAACCTATACATAACCCTAACCATAAGCCTAAATCGCTATTTTAAACTTCATGATAAGGAACTTGTGTGACTGCACCCATAAAAAGACAGAAAAATAGCGTCTGCATGCTATTTTTTACCGTCCGTGGCAGACGGAAAATAGCCTCACATTTGCTGACTTTTCCGTCCACCGCGCACGGAAAATAACATCGATGCTATCTTTCTGCACGCTGCAAACCCGGTGTGACGAAACACCGCACCGGCCTCACCGACCGCACCGGCAGGAAATTACCGCACCGGCATCAGTAGAGAGTAGTCTAGGGCTAGGGTTAGGGTTAGGGTTAGTCTTAGGGTTAGTCTTAGTCTTAGTCATACCGCCGGTGCGGTAATTTCCTGCCGGTGCGGTCGGTGCGGTCGGTGAGGCCGGTGCGGTGTTTCGTCACACCCCTGCAAACCGGCAATTAGACGAAATCGAATGAGACTCTGTCGACATCAAAATACATATTAACACGATTTTTGCTAACAAAAACAATTTGTGAATTCAGATGCATCAAATGGAACATGAAAATCCATTACAAACCCATAATATGAAGATATACAATAAATATCTTTCAAATCCGCTAAACCGGAAGCTGGCAACAACAACAGTAAAATGATGCATCCAAAAGTGACACAGCAATTAAAACTCAACGAAATAATTAACTCTCGGCTGTAGGCTAATTGTCAAATCAGCAGCTTCAAAGTCGTTCCACTGTGGCAAACAGACGTCGGCTGAACCACATGCGCAATTTTCAAGCTGCTGAAAAAACGTTGCTAATCATCTTGGGGCACTGGCGGATCCAGAATTTTGGAATAAAGGAAGAGGGTAGTGAGTAGTATAGGCTGCGCTATGCCACAATTTTGGCCACGGCATGAGACCTTTTTACTTATTTTTAGTGGCAGACGCCCGCACTGCCCAACTCTAGCTACGTATTTACTTATTTATTGTCCAGGCTAAAAATAGACATGTTGCCGAGTTAAATATTCCGTGCACGCCATACGGATTAAATATTGATTGGATTTTCACCGCGTCTTGGGGGACCTTTCAACATTACCCAGTTGTGATTCTCATTAATGCTAATTACGACGTCGTTATTTTCCGGAATTTGAACTTTTTGAATAATGAACTGTTCTCCGTCTTCTTGCAAATTCTCAAGATAATGAAATAGATTGCCGTCCGTTACCTGAATGTGATATATTTCCTCGCTTTGTGTTAAGTTTTTCGCTTCGATAATATAGTAATAGCCGGTTATATTATTATATAGCTTCCTATATCTGTCAACCAACAAGAAGAAATCCGGAATTCTGTTAATGGTCACAAACACCATATTTATAATGAATGTTAGTTAATGAACCATTACCCAATTATGTGTCTCGTTAATTGAAATAATGTATTACCCGCTTTCAGGATCCAATATTCTCTTAATATTAAATCTAAATGGATTATTCTCACGGTGTATTGCCTCTAAGTGGTCATAAACAAGACCTTCAGTTACAATAAGATTGTATTCGTCTTCAGTATGTAGATCGATACAGAATACTACGTATAGATCACCCATATCGCTACGCAAGTGCTTAAATTTCTTGGCTTTTAGATTTGCTTCTAAAGGAATTTCACTAACACCAATTCTTGTCGGCATTTATTTGAAATAGCAATATTTAAAGATTCTTATCGATCTTGGATCAATCAAAGAATCTGTGATTTTTATTGCGATCAAAAGAACTGTATATAACTTAGCCCCGGATTGGTACCATTTCCCTTTATACAGAATATTCTATAAAATTTATACGAAACAGAAGGCTTCTGGATAACACCATACTCCAAAATAGCTGTTCCTATTATTTTCTGATTCGAACTAAGTAACGCATCCCAAACTGAGTCGTTGTTGGAGCCTTCTAATCTCCACAGAGTCGGATTGTGTCCATTCGTTCTTCCTCTGACCTGTAACTTAGAAATAAAAATAGGAAACGAACATTGAATCTTAATCCAGAAATTAGACAACACGTTTGCCGTAGCCCACTCGTTTATAGGTCCAAAGCACCAATGCCCCGAATATTTTGAACTAAACTGTGAAGAAACAGTAACAATATGCCCGCTC
>Ga0209367_1004300_pt1 | contig 19608 bp, 16 predicted proteins | sample WorMetLIZISLAND2_FD_187412 | JGI IMG/M metagenome (GOLD analysis project Ga0209367, IMG submission 187412) | Marine gutless worms symbiont microbial communities from Max Planck institute for Marine Microbiology, Germany - Olavius geniculatus... ...
AAAATTAATTATTGGTCTCTCTGACGTTTCATGCAGGCATTGAACTGTTACACACTTGTAGGGACAACGAATATTTAACCCGTATGGCGCGCATAGAATGCTTAACGTGGTCGTGCGGATGTTGTGTGTGGGCAAGCAAGTAAATAAGTAGCTAGAGCTGGGCAGTGGCCAAAATTGTGGCATGGCGCCCCCTATCTACTGTGGGTGCGGAGGCTTCCCGAGGTCTCACAACCGACAAAAATTTTGACACGTTATTATTTTTATGCAAGTATTGCTTTTTGCCGATTTTTCTTTACAAAAGCGATTCTTGTCATAGGTCTAAACTTCCAGAAACACAATATGTCAGATGGATGAGGTTTCTGACCCCTCTAGCGAAGGGAAAATTTGGGGTCATATCCTCCAACCAAAACACAGATTGAAAATTGCTGCTGTTCCCTGGCGAATAGAAAGGAGACGATTTCGCTTGATACCAAACGACTTTGGTTACTTGTCTGCCGTTTGGTTTACAACGATGCAGATTTGCTCGTCAACCAGGATTCCAGTGTGGGGAAAGTGACATTGTCCAACAAGACGTGTGACGCGCGGTTAACAGTGCGGCTGGCGTTGTCGCAAGTAGACAACACGCTCGATGGACTGATGATCAGATGTAAACATTGCAAACACGACCAGACCCTTCGACTACGCATCCGCATCGACAAACGACCCAGCAGAACGGTTTGTGTCAAAGTTCTGAGTCAGCGATTACTACTGATAATTTCCCAGCTCTTTTATCAAATCTTCAAGGTACATGACGACGTAGGTCTGTAACATTTCACACTGCTATTTTCTTTTTTTTTCCTTATTATCAATCTCTTTCTGTTGTCTTTAATTTTTTGCTTTTTTTCCGACGAAAGCCCGGAAGCGCTATAAGCTTCACAGTGCACGAGACAGGGCAAAGTTCTACTGCCAAACATATTGTTTGGTTTATTGTTTGATTTGTTTAAGGTAAAGTTACTGAAGTAGCATTTTCACGGCGTAAAAAAACATAAACTTTAAATGATGTGTAAAAACAGTTATACACGATGGAGAGAAAAACACTCAGTTTTACATATCTTGATATAACATTAAGCTATAAGCTAACTTTTTTCGAGAAATATTTTAGTTACCGGTACTGGGGTTATGGGTCTCTAGGTTAGATCGGTCAAAATGTGGACGCGATTCTAATCTGTTTTGTGAATTGCGTTACTTCAGCGGTCAACCGCATCGCGATTTTGCGAGATTATAAATTTACTCCATGTGTCATGTTGTTGAGGTTTTTGACTTTCGTTGACCTAGATTTTTTACCTTTTAAATTGATAAAAGCAAAACCGAATATTTCTCATCCGAGACGCGTTTACACTGGTTTTGGTTTTTTATATTTTTTTTTGTTTTTGTGCTGAAACTCTGTACGTGACAGACGGACAAACAGACCGACGGACGAACAAGACGCGCAATGTGGAGTATAAGACGGCCTCATAGTAACTGGTAAATATATTATCATTATGTACAGGTAACGCTGATGCCGACGCGATGGATGTTCAGCGAGTTAATTTATGAGTCACGACGCGTTTTGTATTTCGGCCATAGTTTTAACAGGTGCGATCTCCCTAGCAACCAGTCCTGCATCCTTAGCAACAAGTATTACCATGGCAACGATACCGACAATGACATCAGTGATGAGGCATACAACATGACTCACAGCTGTGGAACGTACAACGATAGTGCTATGACCTGGTACTATTTACACGTGCGCCGACTGATAAATGTCTCGCTGGTCCATCTGAAATTTAACAGCGACAATGAAAGTGAAAGTGAATCTGCGCTAAACGTCACTGTGCCGTCGTGTACTAACGTGTCACTCAGGATCCCGCCGTTCGGCACAGTGCCTTATCAGAACAGAGAAGACATGTTACGATGGATGCACAAGAAGTCGAACGATATTCGCTTCGATACTTTCCGGATTTCTGGTATCGATCACCAGTGTTTATAATATTGCCGTAACATCTCTAATAAAAGCCAAGCTCCTGTAAGAACAAGTGACAAACCTCCGGCTTGTATTAGGCCTAAAACATTGCTGATACCCCGTTTACACGATGAAGCAAACATGAAGCAAACGTAAAGCACACGTCGTGCACGTGTAGCCTATTTTTAATACGTTTGCTTCATGTATGCTTCCTCGTGTAAACAGGGTATAATTTAGGTTTACCATAGGACTCTCATGTAGGCCGTAAGCCTAGTATTTTTTTACATATACCGGCGTGCATGATTTTACAAATTCATATGCACTTCAAAACACGCTTAGTTATAGTGTTGCTACGAAGGGCGGGCAAAAAGTTTTGAGCCTCGATATTAGACCAATTTTTTGTTATTGTTTATAGATCAGTAAAACACGCTTTTCTTGTGTACTCGTGTGGGCGTGTTGGAAATGTGACGTCACTGTAATTTATGACATCATAGAGCTTTAAACCGAAACGATTTGAAGTGCTGGCGCTAAAAGGGGAAAATGAGGCTCGCTGTTTCATAACAATTTTTCGGTCTAGTTGGATTTACCAAAGCAGAGCCTCGTGGCATCTGATTTTGTGAAAACCCTAACAAATACGTTTGTAATTTTTATTTGTTAATGAGAATATGCGATAGCCTAAATTTGTGTTGGCCGCAAAGAAGAACACTTGAGTCAATAAGGACTTCATGCAAATACGGCAGGCGGTCAAAAAGTTTTGAGCCTCAATATATTACACCAAAACTTTTTATTGTCTGTACATCAGTAAAAGATACCTTTCTCGCGTATTCGTGTGAGCAAGTTGTGGAAGTGATGTCATTGTAATTTATGACGTCATAAAGCATTTGGGTGCCTAAGCCGAAATGATTCGGTGCGCTAACGCAAGCAGCGTTTGAATCAGGCTGGTTGTTGCATGAAACTTTTTTCAGTCTGTAGGTGGATTTGCCAAACTGGGGCTCCGTGGCATCCGATTTTGTGAAAGCCTTGACAAATACGTTTATAAATTGTTTATTTGCATTTGTGCATAGATAACTTTTGTTAATGCCTTTGAAAGAACGCTTATTTAATACTTTGGTTGGTAGTAATGACGCGATGATGTCTAATTGCAATTGCGACAGAAAACTGGACATCGGTGCCATACAAGTTATCAATGTCGTCACTGTACAACGAATTTATACCATGCGGGCCTTTTGTTTTCACAACCGACATTGCGGTCTGGAGGGATGACTTTTTGCATGTCAAAGCCATTGCGACATACGGCGGCAAGTGTACGTGGCTTGACCTGAACACGGTTGTGAATCGTAATTGCAGTTCATTTAGACTTCAGCTGCTGATCACGGACAGGAACGACACCATGAATTTCACGGTATTTAATTTCAACTGCCGGTAATTTAATTTCGCTGCTGGCTGGTAATGTGGCAGAATTTGGATTTTTTTGAAAAAGTTTATAGTGTTAAAAATGCTTTTAATTTGGACATCGTTGAATTTTTGCAGATGGGCGTAAGTGAACAGACAATCACGTATGACGAAATAGCGAAAGATGTCACCGGAGTTGAAAATCCCGAAGGAACAGTGAAACACATTTTCATATTTGTTGTTGCTCAATAAATGTGCAAATTCCATAATGTGTTTGTATGTACAGGCTTGCGGTCAATTTACTCAAGCCGCGAGGCAGTTTAACCGAACTGTTTATTCCAGCGTCGTGCCAATCGCAGCCATATTGCCGTTCAACGTGACGTCAGCAACCGATACTACTTCCGCTCGCGTTGTCATGGTAACTGTAAACATGAGGGCGTGTCCCAGGACGAAAATGCGTGTCTTCGTCAAAGCCTACAGACACTCTCGCTCTTCGTCATTGTTTGGTAAAATACTGTTGAAAAATAATTTTAATGCAAGTATGAATGTTTCATGAAAACAATTACTAAAGAACAAACATAGGTTAGGTATACTTTGGCTCGATGCACGCGGCTGTTCAGTACGCGGGTATTGTTAACGTATGTCGTCCGTCCGTTTGCCTGTCTGTAACTAACGTATTGTGGCCATACAAGTTGCATCAGGGGGAAAAAATTATTGTAGTTCGCAAACCGGTACATCGGCGGTTTATTCCAAGGGAACGTTTTCAAATTTCGGGTAAATACATCAGTAGTAACGTAATTCAGCGTTACTTTTTACCACGTGACCCGGAAGCCGGGTCGTAAATGTTAACAGTACAGCGCTTTGTACGTTTCGATGACACGGTGTTTTGTTTAAATATGTATCTAAAATATAAGTAGGCTCCTATACATTCTTTTGTGGAAAAATATTTTGAATTGCAAGTAGTTTGCACTATAACGAAATAGTTTTGATAATGGTGCTGCAGCCAATTAAAGTAGCAGACTCGTTTTGACTGTACAGAGTAACGCTGTAATAAGTGAACATGCACACGTGGTCTGCGTGGTTTACGCAGAGCGAGCAACCAGACAGCTTTGCAAACGATTAGGGGGCGCTGAAAACTTGGAAGTGGAAAACTCGGCACGAGATAGCAGGAGTAGAAAACGCAGTAGTGGAAAAGGTAGGAGTGGGGAAAACTCGAGAGTGAAAAATATGGGGGTGAAAAAGGTGGAACTGGGAGTGGAAAGTGCCTTTCGCGGCAATTATTGAGGCTAGTCGTTTCTGAAACTGTCCGGTTGCTTCATCTAAGGGGCCTACGTAAAGCAAAATGTTAACTAATCCAAATTTTCATGCGCCATCTTGTACACTATTCAGATCATAGTCGTCGTCGCGGAGATGGTAAAGATGGTGATGACAGGCGGAAAAAGTCGTCGAAAAAGCCACGCCCGGACAGAAGTCCGCCGTCCTCGCCACCTACATCACCCACGACGCCGATGACGACGAAGAAGAACGTTCCAGATCATTCGACTATCACGCAGCGCTCTCAGTCGTCAGTGAGCGCCACCACTTCCGCCTCAGACCACGTGACCGCAAGCTGGCGGACCGTCAGCGAGTCAACATGGAGGACAGTTGAGACGGTTGGGCGGGTGACCAAAGACGAGCGAGGGACAGATGTGCCAACGACGACGTCAACAGTGCCGAGTGCAGTCTCGTCGGTTGGACAGACTACCATCTCAACTACTCTGTCATCCTCCACCGGTACAGCAACCCTCTGCTTCGCTCTTAGTGTAGACGAGATAATAAAACAGAATTCGGTTGGGTTTACCACAGTGTGTGTGGTCTTTCTCTCCGTTTGAGTTTTTATATATAAGCTTACAGTGTTCAAATAAATCAGAGATGTTCAGTTTTTTCATCGCATTATTACTTTCGCCAGTGAAAGAAGGAGTTTAGGCCTACATAATGTTTCCAGCTGTATCTGTTCATCTGCGAGATTGACTCGAAACATTATGAACGAATTGGCATAAAATTAAATTATTCGGAGTGGTAGGGCGAGACTGAAAAAAGCATCGCTGAACAGATTTTAGTGGTGGTTCCATTTTTACAAGCACCACTCTATAGCAAAGTGGTTAATCGTCGAGTCGACTCAGCTAAATGTAGCCTGTCATGCTAACGATGTGCATGTGTATATGCCGTTACAGAGGAGTTTGACTGGAGCAACTATTCATTGATCCATTACAAGCTCGACTTCCGCATCAATGCGTCGTTTGTTCCAGAGCTCGAGGACTCCAACAGCGACGCCTATCGGTGGCACAACCAAACTGTCGGCGCACTGGTAAGCACTAATGAGCTCGTCGATGTAAAACTTACACGGTTTTGGAAAAAGTGTTTTTTTTTAAAATTATACAGCCCTGGGCCTAATTTTCAGAAGTAAGTGAACATTAACGACGTCGTGGGATAAAAAGATGAGGACAGGAAGTTGCAACGGTATTCTGACAGACAGCTGTAAATTTTCTATATGAAATGCATGCGTGCTCAAAACATCAATTTGGTCTTACGTTGTCCCAAAATGAAAAGTTTCTAGTCTCAAATTTGGTACGTTTAAAAAATGTTCCAACAACCAGATATAATTTTCGACAGGCTATAATTTAGCGGGATGGCACCTGGACGCCATTGAGGAGCAATGGCGATAATGATAGTCTGTTGTGAAACGGCGAGCGATGTCTGTGCTCAGTTGGATCTGGCAATGAGGAGAGCGGTCGGACGACGGATGGGAGACTGGTACCGCGTTCTGGTCTTTCACAACGGCAGCATCGCAGCGACCACTGGCTTCACGATCTACAAAATTCTCAGCAACGGCACCAAAGACCTGATCAGAGACAGTATCACGGACACACTGCTTAATGCTGCTAACACGAGCTTCCTTGTCGACCGCAACACCATCAACATCATCCAAGAGTTCTTCAGTAAGTCTTCGATAAGATCTTCATCATCAACTTTGAAACATCGTGAGACAACCGCGCCTACGATTCGAACTTCTGTTTTGACATATGGCGCGTTACAAATGCAGACTACTTACTTACCATTAATTTTTACGAGGTTGTCAATCTCCGGGGTTTAATGATCTTTTACAGCAGGCTTTCTGATTTCGGAATGTTTAGTTTTTTTAGTTTCTATTTGTAGATGTCTTTCGTAGCATTTCCAGTTTGGTTTTTTTCGTTCTTTCATTGATGTTGCATATATGTGGAGACATTAATACACATAAACACTTAAAACACCAACACAGCCCAACTATGGTCAGAAATTTTCAACAATAAAAATGCCGCAGCGCAAAGCAAATAGTAGCTTTTTAGTCCAGACAGGTTTTCAAGCATATTCGACACGAAAAAGTACTGGTTTTACTGAAAAGTGATGTGCGGGTTTATCCTGAGACTATCTTTTAAAAATTGCGATAAAATTTAACTATGATCATTATCGTAATAATGTTGTAGATATCGGCCTGATTTCTACCGCTTCTGCTCCGGAAGCTCGCGTATCTGGTATGAAGATTATGTTGTTAGACATGTTTGAACATATTTCACAAATTCACAATAGACTATACGTTAAATCGCTTATTTCGTAATCTATCATCATCGTCATCATCACAGAGATGTTTAACGTGGCGTAAAAACAAGCAGTATAGGCCTATTTCTAGGAGTACGCTATTCGTAAAATAGTCATATTATATCTGCATATAAACAAGTATTATTATTTCTAGGACCGCAATATCTGCAAAGGCGTGTACAAAGCGACAGAACTGATGAACTGAACTTTGCGAATAAACCGAACTGACAGTTCGTTTTCTTTGTTTTTGCAACGCAATTGAAATGATGAACCGTCCTGTTCAGTTCACTTTGGTTTGTTCGCTTTGTGTAACGGTAATGTAGTCGAGTCTTGATAGTTTGAGTCCAAGTCTTGTAAAGTAAAAGTTGAGTCCGACATGAGTTCACTGCCGGACTGGAGTATACTGCATCGCTGTTGTACTGTACTGCCCGTTTAACGCAAATGAACTGGACTAAGATTTTATTTGAGTTTGGTTGATTTCTGTCGCCTGGTACACACCTTGTGATGCTATATCTGCTGCGTGTGTATGTACATTAGGATCGGACAGTCGGCTGGAAGAGTTATTCGGTATAGGCGCCGCGGTGCTCATACTGCTGCTAGTCCTCTTCATCGTTCTGGTCGTCGTCGTCGTGCGTCATCGCAAGTACCTCTGGCGTCAGCACCGCCGTCGCCAGAGTTCAGCGTCACACCCCAGCCAGACGAGCGTCCAGCGACCGGTCGTTGACAACTGGTCGATCCCTCGACCTCGGCCGCGTGTTTGGCAAACCAGCGCGTCACTCGTGTCAGACGAACGACGTCACAAACACCACCACGATGACGATGACAACGACGACATGGAACTACGCGGAAGGTGGTCCAACGGGCACGCGGTCCAGCCTTTACACCGGCCTGCGGTCAACGGCGGACTGACGCTCGTACAGCGACCACAACCAACGAGTCACGGGCCAACGGTAGCAGATGACTTTGAACCACAAACGACTCCAAGGCTTCGACGGTATGTCGCATACACTTAACCCTTCTATCCGTCTGGAGTAGGTAAATCAAGTAACCTACCGGTCTGTTGTCTTCTACCCTTAGTGGGATCGGAAATAACTGGCATTTTACAGACCAGCACGTGGTTGATCTGCGGGTCCAACTGTTCAATGACGCGGGCAATGGATGACCGCATAGTGCGCTGAGGTACCTTTAGCTTATGCCAATCAGCTGCCATTGCCACTCCGGAGAATGTGAAAGGCTTTGTTTTTTAGGCATAAGCATAGGCTTGTCTGGTGTAAGCAACGCTATTGCATACGACGGGCCGGATTTCTACGCTTAATATTTCTGTGGTTGCGATATACGAAGATTAGCCTAAAATGCGTAAGTAGAATTGATAAAAAGCACGCTTAAACTAAGCATCAAAAACACACGCAGTACAGTTACTCGACCAACACAATAACGAAATTTTTATCGCTTTTATCACAGTCTACGTAGTTTAGAAATTATTGCAAGAGTAAGAAAAAGGTGTCAATTCTCAGTATTGATTAACTACGAAGTTGTAAGCTTAATGTTTGGTCGTGTTACAGATATGCGTTTGAGGGGAGTCAGAACGGAGGGCGCCACCTGGGGAACAGTGGCGGCGGCGGCGGGGTGGAGTTAAACTGGACAGGGTTGAACTACAGCGGAACTCCGTCACCGACCTCTGAATATCCTGCCGTCGGCGCCGCAGATCGACGGCTACCGCGACACGGATCAGACCTGCTCGACTACACAGGTCCACTTCTTGTAGTTGTATTACTGGGTATTTGCGCGTGTCGACAGTATTTAATTTAGACAGATGATAAAAGGCTAAGGTTATAAGATTTGTAACCCAACATGTATTTGCGTAGATGGCTTGACAGTGACTGAAAATGCATGGCATGACATGAAAACGCAGAACTACAAAATTCTAGTTGAAGAAACGCTGAAAATTAAAGTGGCATGTCGATTTGCAGAATATTGTAGTAAAACATAAAACTGCACCACACTTCGTAGGGCCAATAGGCGTACATGTACGTTAACTACGCACCTAAAATTACTTTCTTACTTACGGCGGTGGTTTGGCTTAGTTAGTAGCATCGTTGGTCGCACCAACAAAGTTAATTGATGCCGGGCCCGGTTAATATTTAAATATGTGACAGGTAAACTATTTCCGTAGGTAACCAGCCACCCAAATCAACTCGGCTTGGGCATGGGGTTATACCTCCGTACCAATGAAAGCTCGGACGTAAACAGGCCCTGTATCCGTTTTCTCGAAGTATAAAAACTGGTGTCCGGCTGAGGGCTAAAAACAGAGATCAGCGCCGCTTTATGAGCATTATGGCTCGGAAAGGATTTTGCGCTTAATTTTTACGTTGCGTATAAATTTATTTACTTACTGACAGGTGCGCGTACACGAGCGCCGTACAACGGAGCGCCTAGTCTGACGGCTCAGTCGAGGAACCCTGCAATGTCAGCGGCACATCATTTTGCCAGACCGGCAAACGACGTCGGCGACGTTGATGACCCTGCGACAGGCGGGTATCGACAGTTTGACGAGGAATCGTTCAGCGAAGTACTCACATACTACGGCTCCGCCAACAACCTACAGGTCCAACGACTTACTACATACCATAGACCTCTTAAAATAAGGACTGACAGCGGCCGCTCTCGGGTCCGCGAACCTGGGTCCATCGGCATTTTATAGTTTTTACTGTGACTTTGTCAAACGTGGTCCGTTTGCTACAAAATTTTGTACACATAGTGCCACAAACAACGTGAACAAATGTTGCAAATTTGGTGACTGTATGATTTCCATCGTGTGTGCATATATTGTGGTTGAACGGTACGTACCGACGTATCGTCGACGGATAGGAAATCGACCCCGCGAGTCGAATGGTCACGTGACCGATGACGTCACGTGACCCCAAAAGGTCAAACTCGTGACCCCATTATCTTTGAGGCGCCATATCTCCGTAACGGTTAAAGATAGACGCATGGTGACGATGGATCTTTTATACTAAAGCGCTGTTGACGAATCAAATGGTCTCGTGACTGACAATGTCTATTGTTTAGTTAAAAAATAGAGAAGGATGAAAGGATCAATGCTGCTGTACAAGTTAAAATTAAACTGTTTGATTTTTTGTCTCCGGTTTAAACAGCTCACTGATTATATTTATATGGACATATACTGTAAACTATCGAAATGCATTGGACAGACTCTGTGTTCGTACATATGAACATTATCTTGTGGTTATTACTATGACCAAACCTCCGCCTAAAAGGTACTTTACTTTGCAAATAAATGGAGTCTCAATCGAAGAAGAAAATGATTAAATTTTGCCGACTACTCGTACATTTTCGTTAACTGCATGACATTTTTGCGGAGTATCTGAACAAGTTATAGACGGATTTTGTCGACGATTTACGTAGCGTTGTCATTCAAGATCATATACATGTGTATCCAATACATAAAGCATCTGTATATTGAGTCCGTTGTGTTTGCTAAGTGACAGCACTATTCGCGGCAGAGGTTTGAGATGTATGGTCGCTTCTGGCTAGCAGCATTTCGTTGCACTTCAATGGGTTGTTTTTTTGTATTATTTGTGTTTCGACTGCGTGTAGAACGGCGGCGTGCTGTCGCGGATCCAGAAATCCATCTCGAAGGCATCCAACTCACTGCGACCGCCGAAAACTGACATCGTACACCGAACTCCTCCGCGATACATGCGCCACTGACGCGCGGTCTCCTCAGTTCAGAGTTGGACGTGGGCCGAGCTCATACATGAGATAGATCGGGTCGGATCGGCTTCACTCGGGTTGGGTTTGAATTATATCAACGGACAGACGGACAGGCGAGACCCGTCATGCGGCCCGTTAGGACGCCTGCGTAAAAAATAAATCCATGACCAACTCTCGTTAAATTTTCTGCAAATTTGCAGTCTCCTGACGTTTCAGTAAATAGATATTTATTAGCTTTGTTCAAACGAATGTTATGTCGGTTGTTTCCTATTGTCATTGTCCAGTATAACTTACTTGTCTTGCATTGTTTTAAGCAGACGAAAAATTGAAAACTATTTATAATAGTACGGTTCCACGTGTATTTTCATAGCACTCGTTTGCAATAAATGATTTTTTAGCATTTCTAGTTTGATTTGGAGACATTATTTTGATAATGATGTCTGATGCGGTACATATTTTTCCGGCTTTCGCGAAATCAGCTTTAACAGACATTCATGTTCTACGGGAATCTATTTTTGGACACGTAGATTTGCACTGTAATAGTAGATAAAGTTCTTCAAGTTTTTTTTATTTAAGTTAATTTACTGCATGTCAATATCATAGTGTTTGTATGAATATGTGTACGTATTTATTGCTACCTGTAGTCCTGTATGGTAAAGAAAGATGAACATATCTAGGATACATAATATTTTCGGGAAAATTTGTTATAAAATTGTTCAAAAGATAAGCGTACAGATAAAAGACAAATAAGCACTGGATGACCCCACATACTATACGCTGTGTCTTGCCAAGTTCTCACATACCGTATTCAAACTACCGGTATCACACGACGGCAATTAATGACTTGATTAATATGAATTCTCAAACCGCGTCGTCAAAACCGTGAGTGATTAGCATTTACGTGTAGGCCTACGGTGTAGCGCCACGCCACCGGTAGCGTATATCTACACCTGGGCCCGCTAGTAACGTGTTGTAGGCCACAGTTTAACACAAACGAACTAAGTAACCCCTTAACAGCGCTCGTCGTCGTTTTAAAGCATACCTAAAATATTACTTAACTAGAAATGGTCAAAGCTTGATGCTGATACCTGGTTATTGCAAAAGACTGTTAGGTTCCGATGACAAATAGCCTGTAGAATAATCACATGCGACAGCAGCACTGTTTTGTCTTTTATCGGACGTAAGAAAAAAATTGGAATGGTGTAAAATGTTTCTACGCAGCTACTGCATTTTTGTGAATCAGAATTAGATTTAAAGTTGTATTTGTTGGCTTCTTTAAATTCACTTTCAATTATGTGCTGTTAGACTTCTGCTTATATATTCATTCACTACTTAGCCAGCGTTGTGCAAAGTGCTGTTTCGCTATCGGCCGCCTGTAACGCCTGTAACGGAAATTTGCTTATGGTCTCTGACCTCAAAGCCCCAACGTCAGAGACCTAGTTTTAGGTCTATTTCCATATTTTGGATGTATGCCTAACTCATTAACATATTTACAACATATTGCTAGCTAGTCTATAGTGTGACATCACTCTGAAACATGATTGTAACATTGTGAGCAAAAAAACATCGCAGTCAAGTTGGAGTGCTGATAACACTTGTGTAGCCAAGGATTGTAGTCGCCACTGAAACACGTCGAAGTTGTGGCATGTAGCGTTTAAATGGCTTGAACTTTCCGTGAACAAACGTACACTACGACGGTAGGGCAGGGCGCACTTGTTCATTTATGCCTATCTATCACACGGTTACGATTTCTCACGGTGTTCTATTCAAGACACTGTTGGTCGATGGCGACTCGCGCGTTATAGCGGTGACCTGTCGAACGATAATTAGGTAATTCCAATGCGTCATCGGCCAACAGAAACGTAACTCTCACGAGCAATTTAAGCAGCTACGCCACAGCACGCCACAACAGCTACTGACCTCAGTTCAAAGCCAGAACTTCGTGCCAAGAATACGAACTGTAACAAATGTCTATAAAAGAACTTCGTCAAGATGAGAGTGACGTCGGAAGGTTTAATCACCATGTGTCGCTGCAGTCTGTACTGCCGTCTTCCGCTTTTAATCTGCTTTATGACGATCGGTTTCGTACTGGCGACAGATACTGAAGTAACGAAAGACGAACACTACAGCGACGATGCCTACACAGGTTGAGTACGAAAAAAATTCTAATAAACTCCAGTAGTGCACAAATTGACAAAGATGAACTGTAGGTCTAGTTAGGTTTCGTAGTAAGTTAGGTTAATGTTGATCTCACACTGCATGATCAGTTATGCTAAAATAACATTTGCTTAAAGATCGTTGATACGACACTTGCGGTATACTTTGATTGTACATTTCGTTCAATGCGGTAATACAGATTTGGTAACGCGTAAGCCTATCAGTCTTTATTCTGCGTTAAAAACGATAAATATTTTGAGAATCAATTATAGATGAAAGTGTTAAACAAAAATATGTAACGTTCTGTCTGTCGTTCGGTTTTCATCTGTTCGTAAGTTTGCAAACGCAACGCGTTCCTGAACTGACGGAAATGTAAAATAACGGGAAATATAATTAATAAAAATTCCGTGCGGCGTGACATGCGTGTGACATTGGTAACAAATACAGACGCTGGTCGCGATGACTACGAAAGCGATGACGAAATGGTTGACATGGGATCAGAGAGTGAAAAGTCCAATCGAGATTATGACGATCAGCTCTACGGCATCGAGCCGAAAAAGAAGAAGAAAAAAGTGTATGTGCCAGTATTCGTGCCGGAAAAAGAGAAGAAAAAAAGTAACAGTTTCCTTTATAATTTACATTGTTTTGTAACTTTCGTTTGCTTTTTTTCCCAATTACACATTACATTCGCATTACTTTCTCAGTCAACAGCCGTGGGACATGCACGTAATGTAACATTTTGACAAAAGTAAAACATCCGACACTAATTAATCTTGATTATTGTACATGTTACAATGATTTCAGTAGTAATTCAGCTCAGAAACGTCTTTTCAGTAATTAGCCTACATAATGCCACAACGCGGTGATCAAGATGCCATTTAAAATTACGAATAGCTGTACAGTCAAAGAACAAATTTTTAACAAAGTAAAATTATTTATTCCGAAGAAATGTTGTGCAGTGAAGATAGTCAGTATCGACAAAGGGTTTTACGTTCCCGGTGGTTCGCAAATATTCGGCAAGTTTAAGTCATTTAAACGCTGCATGAGAGCATGTGCCACAACTCCGACGTGTTTCAGTGGCGACTACAATCCTTGGCTACACAAGTGTTATCAGCACTCCAACTTGACTGCTTGCAACACGGCACGGTCACATCCGCAGTTCGTTCACTTCAGCAAAGTGCCCTGCTGTGAGTAACATACTTAAACAAGATCACAAAAATAGTTAGTGTAGGCACACCACCGTGAATCGAAAATATACGCCACAAAGCTTGTGCCATAACTTTGTCAAATGCTGACGGATTTATACAATGTTCTACCGACAAGTTCTAAAAAAATTTTTTACAATAAATTAATCATTTGAGGTCAAACTTCAAATTTATCGTTACGCGACTTTGTGAATACCTTAAGGTCGAACAGTTATTTTGTCATCGTCGTTGTTGTTATAGGCTTTATTCGTTGCCGTTAATTTTAGAAATTTATTTCGCCCCCTTACTTTCGTGCAATTCAAGTCATTGTCATTTGTCACTTCTTCTTGTTTTACTGCTTGTTTGTATACCTTCTCCATACATCTTCTAGAACAAATATATAAAATGAGACGCGTTCTCCGTCACAATTTTTAGAAAGTTCAGGGGCGACCATGTTCGGTGATCAACTATTTTTTTTTGTTTTCATGCTCTGTATTAAGCTACCTAACCTATACGTGTTTGAGTGTGCTATAAAAAGTGTTTCGAAAACGACACAAAGTTTACGGCACCCTAATTTTGCAACTATATTTTGTTTATTTCCCGTTTTTGAACACTGGCTTTTTTATGTAAACAATTTCTTTTTGAACATTTTGCTGAAAACCGCATGACTCCGTGCCGTATGGAATGCAAAATTATGGTTGTACAGCTTCTTCCTTGAACACGTTGTACATCACTGTGCATATCGTTTTTCACTGTGAGCCACAAAAAGTCCTAACTACCCTTTGTTTATATATTTACTAATTATAAGCCGATTTTTTGAATAACTCGTTTGTTATTTTTGCACATTTTTTAAAGTATGCTAGAGTTTTTAAAATATGTCATTATTTGACGAACATATAAGCCTAGACAAAACAGTTAATTCGCACTTTTATGACTGACGGCGTTTAATAATGTACCGTGCGTTTTAGTTCTCTTTCCGTTTAAGTTTTCGTCATTTTTAAAAAAAAGTATTTTTTGATCTTAAGCTTTTATTTTGTTCATAGCGTCATTGTTTCTATTTACATACTGCCGGTACTGCAGGTTACACTTTTTCTGTTTTAGTTTAATTTACAACAGTTTTATTTTTTTACCTGACGTGTTAAATTACACTGAAGCTTACCTGCCACTTCTCCAGTGTAAAACACGTATTTATAATAATATCATGGAATATACAGCGGTGGTCGACGCGCCAACTGGTCACGTGACCCTGGGTGCTAACATGGCTAACGGCATCGAACAGAAAGGAATTGACACTCTGCAGCAGTGTATCAAGAAATGCGCATCGGCGGGACTCGGAATACCAGCCACTGTATGTATTGCTCGCAAAAATTTATACTATATTTTGATAAAATTTCGTGGCGATAGACGACTATGTACATATGCCATGTGTTCAAAACCAATGTTACTGAGTTTTGACATAAACTTGTTATACTTGGATTTCTTTAAATTTGTGTCAAAAACATAAGCTACTGTCCAGTGACATAATTTAACAAAAACTCCAGCTGTCGCTACGTTGTTGTCGGTGTATTATACTAAAACGTGACGCCTTTGCCCAAATTGTGTTCTGTGGAAATTTTGTGACTCCATGTACACAGAATAGGCGTCTGTGGATATAAATGTAAAAATGAATGTCATATTTACGGCAAGTCTGTAATTGGGCCTTAAAATAAGTGTGGCTTGTCAAGTTGTCATGCAGCAGTATTTAAACTGTACACTTTCGCACAGTGTGTTTATGTACACTGTGCATATCCAAGAAAAAAGTAAATTCCCAGACATTGTGCAATAGAAATGTCAAATCTAAACAAATTTGAATAACATTTCGTATGCTTAATTTTCAACACATTTGAAAGCGATCATTGAATTTCGTTAAATGGTGTTAATTCTTAGCGGAGTTATTAATACATAAATATCAATAACAAAATATCTCCGTTATTAATATGGCGCTACATAGCCTACTGCAGTCGCTCGGTCGGAAGTGACGTTTGTTGACGCAATCCGAGTAAACAATAACAACATGGTATTTTCTGTAGACGATTGTGTTTCAATTAAACTGTTAGGACAAAAAAGTATGTTGCTAAACAAAATTTATCGCAAAATTTCCCAGCAAGCCGTGGACACTGTCTGAATTAAACAAACGGTTGCTTAATACTCTACACTTGACGTTTTGGGATGACCTCACAAAAGCCCCTGTAATTATTGTTTGCGTTGGCAAATTAAACAGAAATTTGACACTTCGACTACTAATAAATGATGCAGTGTTTGTGTAGAATTTTAACAAAATCAGATGTTGTTTGTTGGAATTAGGCAAATGTACAGGAGTTTATTGATGTAGCGCCATATTGGTAACGAATATATTTTGTTATCAATATTTAACAATTAATAAATCCGCTAAAATAATTTTTTCAACAAAATCTGGCGATCGTTTCAACAATTTATTTAAGACTAAATGATCAAAATTTTATTCGGATTTGTTTACGTTTGACATTTTTATTGTACAATGTATAGGGGTTTACTTTTTTGTTCTTGGACACAGTGTATTTGCATTTTTAAGCAGTTACTTATAAGAACGCTTATTTGATCAATATCATTCTGTTTTTATTTTAGGCCTATGGAAAATTGTAAGTGCCACTGGCTTTTCTGTCCTTTGGAGCACTCTGTTTAGTGCGTGGGGTACTGTGTTTACATTCAGACTGCCGTGTTACGAGAAATAGCCTAATTGGTGATCAAAATGACGACACTGAGTTGTTTCACAATACGTCTGCATCCATCATTTGTGGCTGCTACAAACGATGGATTTACATGTATCGATAATCAGGGCAGCATGGCACTTGGTTTATACCATCAGCGTCATTGCAGAGATTGTTGTCCAGGCGACGACGCCGCAGTCGTTCTACACACAGGCGTGTTTCGCCGTCGACTACGACTTCGCCACTCATCGCTGTTACTTCTTCGCGGTCAATGTCGTACAGGCGTTTGCAATCACCGCCGACACGGCGGTGCCGCCAAACACGGCGGTAGCTCCCTACCCGCTTCTACTACACTGTATCACAGCAGCTGGAGCACAGCAGCCTGGCTCATTGGGTCTACAACCCAGCCCAACTGTCGTACACATCACGTTATGTGAGTTATCCCCTGTTTAGAGCGAATGATTCGATTCCACCAACTGGTTGAGTTGAGTTGGATCGGTGGCTGTGTTCGTGAACACGCTTAACTACCCGACTCAACTCATGCGCCCCCAACTGACCCAGTTGTCTTTCACTTCATTGAATAGAATAATTAAGTTGAGTGCGTGCGACTTGTTTTTTTTTAGTTTTGCTTTAGTATCGCTTCATGCACTTCACTTCCTTGACGATTTTTTCGAGATTAACACTAATTGTCGATTAGATAGCTAAGCATTTTTACAACTGTACAACCACATGCTTTAACAAAACTTATAGTTTTTGTTCTCGTCTAAGTCTTACACTTGTACATTACCAGTGCTCAGAACAATAGCACATTATGCGAACCGAATCGTTGTTTTCCATGACATGTCGATAGGGAACCTTTCCCTTCACTGTTACTTACAGTATAGCCTGAAGATGACAAAAAAGTATAATAAACTGCCGTAAAAGCCCTACGCCTAATCTATGTCGTCGAAATAAATAGAAGCATTTTGGGCAGTCATTTTTATCGTCTTTGTTTGTAAACGGTGGTTGTGTATGATTATCTTTAAATTTAAAAGTACTGTATATACGTTATGACGGTGCATTCTCACAATTTATTTGTTTTCGTAGTAACGTATATATTACCACAGGTTATTTCTAATGCTTATTGTTTTACCTCAACGCAAAATACCTGCACGCGATTGGTCCAAATCGCGTCACGTGACGTTTTCAAATACGCATCATTTACCAACCGCTCAACCAAGCGGTAAAATCACTTTAATATTGCCCTCGAGATAATATTAAAGTGATTTTTGACTAGTCACCTCTCACGCCGACGACACACGGCTGGCTGGCTGTATTGTGATTAAACTGTACGTCGTAGTGTCGTGTGTGCATATATTGTGGCTAAACTGTACGTCATATGCTATTAGCAGACGACCTTGTTGTTTGTTTACTTTATTCAAAGGGACCGTAAAATGCACAAATTTTGCGTTGAGGTGTAACAAAACAAATAGCAACTAGCGGCGTTGGTCATTATTGGAAACTTTTTCCTTAGTTCGTAAAATATTGCCCTCGGTCTTCGACCTCGGGCAATATTTTACGAACTTCGGGAAAAAATTTCAAATAATGACCTCGACGCCAGTGAATATTTGTATATTAATGTGTTTTGTTGTGTAGGTCCACTCAATACGGGCTAACAGCTGCACGGGCGTCACACTGAAGAATGTTAGACTTTTATTGGTAGAAACACTAATAATGCTTAAACCGCATGCATACTGAGAGCCGTTAGCAAGTGTGCTAAAATGTTTTACAACATTTTGCAAATTTTTAACGTAAAACATTTTTAATGTCTCGGATTCGGTTACGCGTCAAATAAAACAGAAAACATTTGATTTTTTTTTGTTTTACGTGTGTAACCACGTATTAGATTAATTGTTTTTAATTTTGTGAACATTGTGATCTAGAGACTGGGGACTCGTGACTTAAGTGCACTCAAATTTATTTTACACAGCTATCGAGATTCGAGACCAAACGTCCAATGTCTTAGTCTCGAGTCAATGCAGTATAAGTATCAAACTCAGTCTTGAGTTTATAGACAGGTTTCTGTAATAAGAAGCCAAAGACGTTCGTTCTTGGTCATTTGCTCAACAATTTGCTAAAATGTACAAGTTTTAACAAAAAAATGTGCTACGTGTACCTGATACGTCTTTAAACGCAACAGCGCGTAATGCTAAGCCCTTCATAGAGGCGTCAGTGTGTGTTTGTGTCCGTTCATCTGTCTGTCACACTCTGCGGTTGTCAATTGTATGAAAATAATGTGCAAGCTAAAGCTTCAATGTTGGACGCCACAAAAAGTTCGTGTCGCTGGGTGAGAAGTCTCTTCTTAATTTTTTAAAAATATGTTTTAGATAAAAGAAAAAATATGTACCATGTAATCCCAAACACTTTACGCTATGCCTAAGCATGTTCTCACGTAACACGTTTGAACGTTGACACGACGGCATCCTGAAACCGCGCCGTAAGGTAACTAGTTATGCATTCACTACAACGCATCTGACGTGGATGGCAGAGCACGCGAAATTATAATAATAATAGTAATAAATCAGTGCCGAGCTAACAAGCAACTAATAGCAAGCTAAGAGATAATTAGCATTTACGTGTAGCAGCGCCGCCGGTAACGCAACTCTCTACACCAGCTAGTAGGCCCGTCGTGTCGGACAGTTAAGCACAAGTGTCAACTTATAAGGCACTGCACACTGGCCATCCACCTTACCTTACTGATCTTCTGCAATATCATAAATCCTCAGTGTCCACGCGCTCTTCTACCAGTCAGTTACTTGCAATTCCACGGCATAACTTA
>Ga0209367_1004301_pt1 | contig 19607 bp, 7 predicted proteins | sample WorMetLIZISLAND2_FD_187412 | JGI IMG/M metagenome (GOLD analysis project Ga0209367, IMG submission 187412) | Marine gutless worms symbiont microbial communities from Max Planck institute for Marine Microbiology, Germany - Olavius geniculatus... ...
GACAAGCCCCACTTCTTGGAATTTCTGGCTACGCCATGTGGGCAGGAAATTCCTGTTTCATAGATTTATGTCAGCTTACTAACTTTTCTATAGCCGGCGTCATTAATTAACATCGTTGCATTAAGTTTGTGACGGCGTGTGCTGAGCGTTTAGCACAGCGTTGAAAAATGATCAGTGACGCATCAATTGACATGCTGTGTGCACGACTCGCGGCAGCAGATGCGTAAGCGAAGATTTGCCACCCGCGATGCATCTTTACTGTAACTTTTCTTTGAATAACGATTTTCACAACTTGTAAAGTGTAAAATTTAAATTTCTACTTTTGTAAAGTCGTCATAAAAGTGGCAGCTTTCATATACGCCATCAGACTCAAACTTTTTCTGGTATGCAGTGAGTCTAACTTCAGATCTGATAAGGTTCTGAGTGTATTTTATGCTATAAGCTCTTCAGTAGTTCGTAGACGTGTATGCTGAATATCTTTATCCACCATGAAAATAGATAATGGCTGCATAACTATAAGGAGAAAGACGGTTAAGTTGCACGCATGACTGTGTGAGCAATTTCAAAGCATAAGCAGTTTTTTTGTTTATTTATTAGCTTTGCAAAATATTAATTTGTTTGACAACTTGTTGAATCGTCATTCAGTGATTAGGCAACGCCAGAAAGTGCGGTGTACTATGTATACATTTGATAGCTTGTAAGTTGGGCTTGTCATGCAATTTAGCTATTTTCTTTTTTTTATTTAAGCAGTTATTATTTATTTTCTTGTTACAGTAGGCATACTGTTCTGTGATGAAATGAATAAAGACATTCAGCATATACGTCTGTAAACTGTTAAAGCATAGTAGCGAGGAAACAGAGTCATGCGGAACTGAAGTGCTGCTGAACGCAGCGATAGAATCACAGCGTGAAAAGTCGCGTCTCGCTCTACTGGCCACGATGAGGAGACTAGACTGAAGCTGGGCGGCTTCAGCTGCTGGCTGCTGGCGGCGGCCACTGTGATCAAAGCGTCGTGTAAATAGCCCTGAGTGACATTGGTCTTTAACGACCGACCGTCTTCGCGCCCGCTTTTGTCACGCCGTCGTCGTCGCTGTAATTGTTTGGCGGCGGCGCCGGCGGCGACAAGATAGCGCTCGAGACTTGGCGGCGGCGGGCGAGCTAACGGCAAAGATTGATTGAATGCGTCACGAGTGCGAGAGAAGTGTGCTTCGTGCGCACGCCTATCGTTCTATGATCATTTCTGCTGGTGACGCTATAGCTCGGTGGTCAACGACGCACGTCCCTGTACAAACGATCAGTCGCTGATCGTTGCCGAGATAAGACGACGCTCTGAAGTCATTCGCTGCGATTTGTTTCAGGCGATTAGATAGCACGTCGACCAAGCCAGCCGGCCGACTGTAACTTCACGGCGCCTTGCCCTGCGGTCTGCATGCTTGTTGCATGCTTGGAGGAGCGTCGTCGCATGCTCCTATTGTACTTGTGCGCGGCGTGTAAAGTTTTAATTAGCTTGCTGCGGATGACGGACAGCAGGCAGCACACGATCAGCGTGTCTGAAGGCTGAAGGTAAAGCAGGCTGAATAGGGACTGCGTAATGCACGCGATGTGCTGTGGCTGCAAATAATGAAGTTCAATGTCGAATGACGTCACGGTGACGTGATGTTGTGACGTCATCTGTCACGCCGAACGAGTCGCTTAGTCTGCGACGACACTGCGTGTTTGTGGTGACCGATCATGCCAGTTCAGTTCTGTTCGGCGCCTGCTCGCTGACAAAATAAACAGCTCGCGACACCGATGGTTTGTCGTTTTCGCACCGAGTCAGCGCCGGTTTTGTCGGTCGGTTGATGTCGAGGTTTAGTTCGACCTTTGCGCTATGTGACACGCCGTCGTGCTAACTGCGAAACTGATCTCGAGTTAGTGTACGACATCCATATACTTTACACTCAGCTCCGCATGCGTCTGCAGTTTCACTCAAACCATGCACTGCAATGCTGTGTTTCTGGTGAAACTAGTAGGCAGTGGCACGTCTGTCTAAACACACTATCAGTGCTATTTCCACTTCAGGTTAAAATGAAGTTGTCCGTCGTTAATGCGCACCAGACCATACGTATAAAAATAAAGTTGAAAGTTCGAAACAATGAACGAATGCCAGACACTGGCATAAGCACCGACTTTTTATTACAATTTCTCACTTTCATGGGGGTGGGTCAGGTGAGTGCATGTCGCAAAGGGAGAAGATGGGAAGAGGAGGGCGGTGTGGCAATGTTGTGTCACGGGCGTTCTTTGACGGTTTTCGACTCACTGTCGTGCAGCCGAGCTAATCGTAGGCCTACGATGGGCCATGGACCACTAGATTACTAAGTAATCTAGTGGTCCATGGATGGGCCTACCGTACCGATATATACCAGCCGGTAGGCCATGCAGACGGTAGGTAATATTGCTACAATCAGTCATCGTTGCAGTTGCCTGGATGTCAGACGGACATTAATGAGCCAACAAGACGCTCATGATGATGATGATGGTAATGATGCTGATGAGTAGGATGCGCCTGCTGCTGCTGCTGCCAGTGGTCGGTCGGTGGACATGTGCGGTGGATCTGTGTCGACGATGACGCGCGTCGACAGCTGACAGCCAGGGTGACGCGCCGGCCGGTGACCCATTATAGGATCCCCCCAGTAAAGTCTCCCCCCGGCCGAGAATTTACCGGCAAAATCTTGCCCCGCCCGGCGACCGCCCAGGCCGGGACGGATTTTACCGGTAAATTGTCAGCCAGGGTAGACTTTTATGGGGCCGGAGGTATTTTAATAAGGAGAAGACATATCAATTCCGTGATTATCTTCTCCAGGGCGAATTTTTCATGGGGGAGACATTTTAATGTGACACCGGCCGGCGTGACTGTACCGTGCAGTGACTGTGCCGTACCATGCTGCCACTGACGGAGACGTCGCCCGCCGCCCGCTGGACCATCCGTCGGTCGGTGGATTGTTGATGCATGATGAGCGGAGATCGTTGACGACAGATCGGCATACTGGCGTTGGTGGTCTGACGCGGCGTGGTGGCATGACAGGTCGCTGTTAATGAGAAGCACGGTGCGCGCGCGCCCAAAGACAAGCCGGCCGTCCGGCAGAACGTTTCACGGCGACCGATGGATGATACGAGCGGACTGCAGTAATGACTAGCAGGTTTGACGCGCTCCGTCTGTCTCCACTGGCCGTCTCGTGCGTACGTGTCGTCCTCGCGTCGGTCCGTCCGTGCGGGTAAACAGTAAACCAGAGCCCCGCGGTCTTAGCGACAGTGAGTGACACGTCATGACCCCCGGGACCGGCCACGCGAGTCCGGTTGCTGCTGCTGCTGTCGGTCAGTGGGACGTAGATAGATGCAGATGTCACACGCGCTCGACTGACGCCTACGCTCACTCGTCGGCCGGCATCAGCTGTTTTGACATGACATACGAGCGCCAATAACCCTGCTCCAGATGCACGGCGCCTCAGTGTCGATGGTCGATCGGTGGGATTTGGACAGGTTGGAGCTGTCAGAGCCAGTCTCTGAACATTACTGCCATCCGTGTCCGTCAATACCAACAAACAGCTGTCCGTTTCCTGACGTCCTGCACGATTGGCGCACAGGACTGTATGTCACACTCCGGCATACGTCACTTGCTTCACAAATACTTTCCACGATACGATAGGACTGTTTGGCATACACATGCACAGTTAGGATGCTTTTACCGAGTTCGAGATTTTCCCATATTGTCTTTCTGTGATCGTTTATTTCTAGTAAGTCTGCAAATTGTCATATCTTATTAGTACCAGCACTGCTTTGATGCACTGATCAGTAGCAGGCTACCAGCATAATTAGAACGTGTAGCTTAATTATCCGTTCTGTATTGTGAGCTAATCAGAAGCGCGTCCATTTCGCAGATCCGTGATAATGGTGATTGGTTAATATACCCGCATAAACGATTACAATGTTTGCACAGTTTTAGTGAATTATACTGCAGTTAAATGCTCCTTTTCTGCCACACTGTGCATCAGTAGCGGGCCTGCATAACTTACAAAGTCGAACAGTGCAAGCCAAATCAACCAGTCAGTTAATTCATAGATGTTAAAAACATCCATTTGCAAATTAAAAAAACATTAAAACATGTTTTTTATACTTTTATAAAAACATTATAAAGACATTAAACTGCAAATGTTTCCAGCCGTTACTTCTTACTTTAGGTATTTTTTAATTTTATGTAACCGTGATTATGGTATGCTCAATTATGAACTAAACAATCAAATGTCAGAACAAATACCAAGTATACTAGTCACGTTAACAGTTTTAACACATTTTAGCACATTTATTGATTTAACAAGAACAAAAAACACAACATTAAAAAGCACAAAAACATTAAGAAATAAAAAAACGTAACATAAAATTAAAAAAAAACATGTTTCTGATACTTTTATAAAAAAAACATTTAAAATTGTTTTTTTGCATCTGTGAGTCAATTAATCAGTTGAATTTAATTCAGGCTGTATGGCCCGTATAAGAAGGAATGACAAAAAGAAACAGAATGAGTATCTTTGCCGAATCGACAGCTTACGACTCTCGGAAAATTCCCACGCACTTCGCTGTAACGATTATAACTAATTATTTCGTTACAGGTAACAAGTCGTACATTACTGGGGTGCGGTAACTTTCAGTTTCGTAAACTGACGAAAACTACAAATGAATTCATTTGGCTTTTTGGACTAATTGGGTTGATTAGCGTCCGTGCAGAGTGTTAATCATCACTCAGTCGGTGCTGCTGCTGCGCGTCTGTCTGGCAGACTGCAATAATGCGCTAATTTGACTCTAATCCAGTCCATCTGCCGCTTGCTTCTGTAGCTCATTCCGCTACCTGCCTGCAACCCCTGACTCTCACTGACTCCACTGACCGGAAATGCCATGTCAGATGCAACCTGTCATTCTGAGTCACTCACCATGGGCTACCGGGCGTCCAGCCCCGTTCTTGTGTCACGTTTCTGCGATTCTCTAACTTTCTGTAATTTAGACTGTAAAACTGTAACGCCCCATCGAGAAAATTCCCACAGTGTTTAACGCAGACCACACGCGCGCTCATATAGTCACATCGGCAAACTGCATGTCAAACGTAAAAGCTCATCTTTGTGCATTATTTCTTTCTATAGCAGTGTTTGTTTTATTGTTTTTTTTTGTACAGCATGCTACTGGATACTCGAAGTTGGAAAAGGCGGACATCCTTGAGCTTGCAGTCAAATACCTGCGCAACATACGCGGACAGCAGATCTCCGGTATACCGTACATCGTCATCACTTTTGAATACTTTTGAACATAGTGCTTGATTTTTGCGTTACATATCTTATTGTCGATTATTTTGCAATCTGTATATTTTTAATACGTACATACGCGCATATGAATTCGTGATTTGTATTCTGGATAGGCCTGCATTTTACGAGTTTGGTTTTATGATGCATGTTTTGCACTGAAAGACTGCCTAACAAGATGCCAGTTTAATCTGGCACATATACACTGTGTCCAAAAAAACATCCCGAACATTTTTGATTGTAACTTGGAGTAAGATTATCAGATTCTAATAATTTTTGGTACGAGTATTTCGGAAAGAATTTGCGATTAAATAGATGTTTAATTACCCACCTCACCCAGTCTGTTTGTGCACTATCTGGGGAAAACAGAACCAACGAAATATTGCTTTTTACCCAATGCAGTATTATTGCTTAATCTAAATAACGCACAAAAACATATTTTGTTAACTTCTTTGACATTTTGGCACAGTGTACTGTATTCTAAATGAAACTTAGATGAGAGAAATGGAATAGTAAACATATAACAAGAAATTTGAGCTAACGCTCACGAGACGCGCGAAAGCCTATAGCAGTTCCGGTTCAGTAGTTTAGCTGAAAATTGGGATGCTCACGCTAAATTAATATCCAAATATCAAATTCTCTATCTGGATCGCATAACGATAGCTCCTTGGCGCCACCTTGTGAATGATATAGACTTGTGTTGCAGCCCGAAATCGCCAAAAAAATTCATAAACCCCCTATTTTGGCGTTTAAGGTCATTCAAGGTAATTGAATTCAGCGCCAATCGAGAGCCAGTGTACGACTTCCTATTAGTGATTAATAGCCCTATCTCGCACCGTTACTGATATACAGCGACTTATTGGCCAAAAATCGCAAATTTTGCTCACCCCCTCTCATTTAGCGCCCTCGTTTGGGGTTACCCCCTTCGAATTTCTGGAAAAGCTTTACGGTTCCTGAAACTAGAGTCTTCCGGGCAGCCGACGGTGAAAATTTGGTAATCCTATCTTGCACCGCTTTTGACTGATCCACCCGTGTGACGGACAGACAGACAGACGGACGGACGGACAGAATTGCGATGGCTAAGACGCGCTGAAAGCACTAGCTGCTTTTGCGCGTAAAAATCAAGAAACAGGCAAGTTATGAAGAGACAGATGCTTCAGATCAAAAACCATACAACTGAAGGACATGGCGAAAACTGAAGCAACTATCAACTGACACAAAAAAGCTACATTCAAGGGAAATCAATGAGCAAAACTGTTTCTGGGTTATTGCTATATCACTATAGAATGCATTCTATAGCTGCCAGCATGTGGTGTATAAGGCGCGGGTGAATGATGTGCTGGTTGTGTTTATTTGTCAGCTCTGTCGTCCGGTGAGGCGTCCGTGGCAGCTAGGTACCGCGACGGGTTCAGCGAATGTGCTCAAGAAGTGGATCGATTTCTGGCATCGGTCAGCGGGCTCGGTCACGACACCCGATACCGTCTAATGAACCATCTCGCCAGCTGCATCAAGCAGCAGCCTACCAGCACTCGCAGGACTGGAGGAGATCCTCCCGCCTTCAACACACCTGCGCTTATTCCGGGCATCTATGCCGTCGCAGGAGTCCCGCTGCCCCCGGCACGAGCTGATTCTACCTCGGAGTCGACTGTTCACGACCCCATCACACCGTTGGTTGACGGTCGGCGTCGGTCTGTCAGTGTGGCCGCGGCGCCGTACAGCTCGGCCGCTCTGTTTCCTGGCTTTGTCATGCCGCCGGCGTCACTGACTGGCCGCATGTCGGCCTGTGCCGCTGTGTTTCCGCCGCTAGTCGACCAGCAGCCGGCTGCAGCAGCGACACCTGCCGGTGTGACGTCATCATTCAGACCGATTCAGTCGCCGCCGCTCAGCGCCGTTGAACGCTGCAGTCCGACCGACAGCGAGCAGCTAGACCACGAAGACGATGACGACGACCATTGTGATGAAGTCCTCGAGGTGACGCAGTGCTGCCGAGACGACAACGAAGACGCCAACGCACAGCCACGTGCAGTAGCAGCAGCCACGGCGTCGTCGTGCGTCGGCGGGCGTCCTCTAGCGGAGAGGAACGACAACACAGACAACATCGCACGCGGATTCTTGGACTGTTCACAGAGTGGTCGCGATGCTGCGGCACCGCACGCTGCCGTTGCTGCTGATCAGTCCATGATGATGTACTTGATGGAGCAGGACGTCAAAGACGAACACGTCTGGCGACCGTGGTGACATCTGCTCTGACTAACACTGAGCGTTTCACAGGGGGGACTTATATTTAGATATGTGAATACGGCGAATCAGATGTACATTTTCAGAAGTGCTCAAGACGCAAGACCCATTTTCCCAATTCCCCTTACATATATAAAAGCGCCCTTGTTTCAAACATTATTTCTGCTGATGGCATATAGTGCTTCTCAAAATTGCGATTTATGGGAAATTTCACACAAAACTTTCTCCTAATATTGCACGCCGATGGGGCAGGCGCAAGACCACCTCAATACGCATTTGCTTCACAACGTATTGCCATTGCTCACAGCGAACTTATTATTGTAGTCACTTGCAGTATTTTATCTTCTCTTTAGCGTGTGCCTGCTACTAGATTCCGATATTTTGTATATTATTGTAGACGATGCTGTTAATCGTTTTCTGCCTGTATAGTGTATATATGTATCATGTTTACTGAGCGGTGCAATAATAACGGTGTGCATAGTCGAGTTTGTTTCAGTAATGCAAAAATACAATAAAATATTCGTGTAATAAAATTTTTGTAAGAATGCAGAGCACACAGATTGGTATATCAGATACAATGCACTGAATAAGTACTAATAAACATTTCTAAAATGCAGTGACGAAACATAAAACATCAATCATTCTTGTGGTCGATCTGTGTTTGATATAGAGAATATCAGTACAAGTTTTAAAAATGAATTTGTGTATGAAACAGCAGTACATCTATTTACAGTTTTTACGTGACTGTCGTTCTGTCAACTGTAAGTAAATTTATGTTCAAACAGCAGATAATTCCACCGTGAATTGTGCGAGTCGTACACACTCTCATTCTGTGGTTCAGAGTCAGCAGGATTGGGTTTAGCGGATAACGACGTGTAACCGTAGCCGAGGGGTCAATAATTGGATTTCAACAGAGAGCAGCTAGGGCGTGAAGTGATCAGGGATGTCAGCGGCACTAACACGCACTCAAAGGACCAATGTCTCCGTCATGCTCGGCTATACCCTATAGCGTGCATTCCCGGCCAGTTGTAATCCGAATCAGTCGACGTTTGTATCGATGTCCACCGTGCACGACCACGCATCCATCCCATCGTGCATCGCTTCTTCCCTGCGGCAAGGATCGTTCCGCGCTCCCTCAGATCTCGGACGTCAATCGCTAACCGACCTATCACCAATTAGCAAACGACCAGCAAGATAAAGCAGAGAGATTCCCGTCACTCCCGTGTGATTGGACTTGACTCGTATACATTTCGCGGCGTGACGGCGATGTTAAGTTCTTTGACAAACTCTGATTAGAAAATTCGAAATTACACGCGACACAAAGTTCCTTAATATTGTAGGCGTTTGTTTGAAAAGTGGTCTTGACTTTGTAAAAAGTTCAATGTTAGAACATTAAAACAGTTTAAACGAAGCAGTTTGTATATCAACTACACGCAGAAAAATGTGTGTTTAAAGCTAATAAGGTTACGTTGTTCGTACTACTTTATTGTATAAATCTTATAGAATCTAGATAGCCATACTTTTGTTTTATCAGTCATCACCTATAACATCGGCAATCACAAACACAATAAAAAATTACTCAAAAACGAATTTCAACCAATAATCTTGTAAAACTAAAAGAATCGGATTACGTAAACTAAATCAAAGCAATAAACGTGTTTTATAGCGAGCTATAGTGCTTGAAATTGAGGTAAGAGGCGTTGCCGTGAAATGCACACACATAGCTTAAAATTAAGCAAAGCTAGCTTATAAACGAAACAAACTAAAACAAAACAAGCAGTTAACTTTAAAAATAAGCTCAGCTGGCTGCTGGCATCACAAAAAGCACGACGGACAATGCTAATAAATTTTCTAAAATTATCCTAATTTTCTGTGACGGTCAATAACGACTACACAGAGATTAACTTTTGAAAAGCGTGGAAAAAATATTTAATGAATCGCCTTATCTAAAATTCGGTATAGGTAAACTCGGTCTGTGTAAAGTCAGTCTAGGTAAGCTCGGTTTTGGTTAAGTCGGTCGATGGTTTTGTGTAGAGGTGGTAAGCTCGACCAAGGCTTACGACAACTAGCAACTACGTAGAGAGAATATTGCCATATATTTTTTCAAATTTTAAACATGAAATAGTAAGAAAATACGTTCATGTGATTTAAATACGAGCGCAGATATCGGAATTGCAGTTAAATTACTCGTTTACTTTGAAAAATGCATTTTAAATTTAAATGGTTTTATCACTTTTAAAATCAGACAAAATATTGCAGTAGAACGCACGTGTTGCAGCTAAAATTTTTCTCTAGGCATTGCACATGTGGTCGAAAAATTCCCAAGATACAGAATTTTTCTTACTCTTACGGTAGGCCTATCGTTTATATCGCCCCCTCCTCTCCACCCTGTCTATTGGTGCTGTAATAAAATCTCCAAATTCACACGGGATAATGTAGCGTCGTTCAGTGTTACACAGACTTTGGAATTAAGTTTACATTGTCTATCATGGTTTAATTGCAGTTAAAAAATAGGCTTCTGTAATATGTGCCTCAAAAGTTTCTGGATATTTGATCACTTAGTAGTGGTGTTTCGACTTTTGACCAAGATTATCGCCTCTGCGCAAAACTACCGACCGACTTTTTCAGAACCGAGTTTAGACCGAATTTACCTCGACTGTGAGTTTACGGCTCCGCTGAAATCGGTTACTGCACTATACTTTAAAATTGTTAATATTTTGCTTGCAAGTTTCCATGGATGGGCCTATTAGAAAAATCTGCAATGCATTACATTAATTTAGGTAAATGGTGATAAGGTTTGTCATGTCGAATAATAAACTCACACGAAACTCAAGACCTTTTTGTCTGGCCACACGGAAATTGACGGCATCCACAAAAACCTGAAACTCGAGTGTTTTGGGGTGACCTCACAAAAGGCACTGTAGCTATTGTTTGCTTTGACAGATTTGACTGAAATTTTGCACTTTGATTGCAAATAAATGATGCATTGTTAACGTATAATTTCATTTGTATCAAATATCGTTTGCTGGAGTTACGCAAATGTACAGTAGGTCTAACAGAGAAGTTTACTGGTTAAACGCCATACTGGTAACGAAGATATATTGTTATCGATGTTTAATAATTAATAACTCCGCTAAGAAATTATATTTTTCAACAAAATTTGAAGATCGTTTTAGCAATTTATTGGATATTAAGCGTACGAGATATTATTAAGATTTGTTTAGTTTTAACATTTCTGTTGTACGATGTCTAGGGGGTTACTGTTTTCTGGACACAGTGTATGTTCTGAGTCATTACGCGACATTTTTGTGATACAGAATTAAAGTTATAATCACTGGTCTGTGACATCACAAAACGTTGCTTTAAGCGACTGAAGTTTTGTCAGAGTGATAGATAAGTTCAAATGTTTCATGTAGCGTTTCTGCCACTTCTATGCCCGCTGAGTGCAGTTGAGATCGTTAATTGTGTGTCGGTGAAATCAAAAGATGCTAGCGCTGGGAATTAAGTGAGCCAGCGAATGAATAGACCGACTGAGACTATGGGGTCCATATGAGAAAGCGAGGCACTTTCAACTTTGAGAACTCATTATTGTCGTGCAGGTAGCTAGCTGCACGTAAGCATATACGGCAGAGGCCGGTACGGCGCGCGACTGCGTATAGCATGTGCGTCCCACGGCGGTCGTTACCGAGTCAGCAGCCCGTCCGTCGTCGGTCATTGAGAAAGTGGAGTCTCGAACACTAATTTCTATACAATCGACTACAATTTAGTCAGCGATGACGGCGGCGCGAGTCTCTAAGTCTCTGCAGTCAAAGGGAGTTGGCGGCGCATTGCTCAAGTATAAGAGCGAGCCGAGTGAAGGCCTGGGCCTATGTATGGCGGCGAGGCTCGTGAACTATTCTCTACCGGACGCACGTGAGTGCGTGCGCTGCCGTCGAGTCGCTTGTCGCATTATCTGCTTGACGGACGACACGCTGGGTTGCTCACACTTTCTTCATTTCCGCTCGCTCAGCAGGGCAGGTAGCCATAATGTTGCTTGCACGAGCTGAGAGACACACCTGGCAGAAACCGTCTGTACGCCCGACTCTATTGCTTGGGTGGTCATATGTCGTCTGCGTAATAATGTCTGTGAAAATTGCCTGCTACACTGACACACGATTAACAATAGTCAGCTTTTCACTGTTTCAGATTACATGGATATTTGATCTTTTTCACTGTGCTGTTATAATTGTTTATTGCTACCGTTTGGCAGGAAATAATGATTTTTTTTATTTTCTTTTGTTTGGTCAGTGAAATAAAGTTATTTAAATTATTTTTTCACTTTACTAACATTTTTATTTCTACTCCGTTGTAAGATAGGTAGGACTGGTGCTGTCATCTCTCTTTTGTAAATTTTGAGCATATAGTTCTAAGCTCGCAGCTGTGTTTGATCCGGGATCCACGATCGCCTGAGATATGGGCTCACACTCCAGACAGTGGCTTAGCACATCACAATTGCCGAAGGTCGACAGTGAAAGTTCGATTGATCATGCGTAACTGTATCATTTTGTGAACTCAGCGACCCAAGGGCGCCTATCCCTCGTTGGACACACTACGCAAGCCCACCTCCCCCAATTCACCCTCCAATGTTAACCCCCCTTCTCAACGTCGATTATAGAACCCCTCTCACGTCTAGTGGCGGCGCCAGAGCAGTGAAGGAGTCATGGGTCATTTCGAGGTCAGAAAATCTTCAAGCCAGGGCACGTCGGAGTTCCGAACGCCGCGAAGGGTTCTCCTGACCGGGGCGCAGCAAATTCGGGTCCTAGCTTTCTTTCTAATTTCATTTCTTTCTTTCTTTCTTTCGTTTCCCTTTTTTTCTCTTTTTCTCAACCCTCGCTTCCTAACTTAACTATGAGATCTGGTAACAACGATTTTATAGCCAACCGTACTTAAGTAACAGTCGAGCTTATAACATGGTCGTCGTCGTCTGTCTGTTTGTCTGTCCATCGTCGACTGTTATGGATGTACCCTGGTTAACGGGGCAGGATAGAAGAAATTTTTCCACGAATAATTAGCTATGTGTTTTAAACCTAAGGACGCAAAATTTCAGCGATCTAGTGCAAGGAGAACATTTTCAAATTCCGGGTTTAATGAAAGGGGGTAGAAAAATGTGCGTTTTTCAATGGAAAAAAATGGCCATATCTCGGAAACAATAAAAGATACGATCAAGTTTGCTATTAGTCACTAATAGAAAGTGTCATACATTTTGTCAGATGAGATGACAGTTATTGACCTTGGATGACTTTGAAGGTCACTGACAACTAGCATATATACGGTCGGCTATCCTAGCGACAGCTGAGCTTCTTGTAATTATTTTCCTGAAAATCAATTGCCAAATTGGAACATTTAGTGCAATACTCGTGCTTACGTATTGTCTGGGGAATTAGGAAAGGGCTGGACCCTCTGCACTCTTTCTTGGCCATACACAACCAATGTAGAAATCAGAATGACGTTAAGTAAGTAAGTCAATAAGAAGAAACAATGAACCCCAGCAAGTAATAGGCCTATACGCGGCTAAAGGAGAGTGTTGTCGCTGATTGTTTCACTGTCACAATGAAACAAGTAAAACAGTCAGATATCTGAGATATGGTAACATTTTGGCGCGCTGCAGTTATGCTGTATAGCGCGTCTATTGCACAGATGTCGTCTGTCGTTTGTCTGTTTGTTTTTCCGTCTGTCGTGGATCTATTGTGGCTAAACGATACGAGATATGGGCCTAGATCATCGCTATTGATCACTAATAGGAAGTTGCATGATGGCTTTTAAGTGACATGAAAATCTCTCACATTGGATCTTCTTCAAGGTCATCGCAACATCTGTATAGGCTGTAGCGCGTCTTCCCTAGCGACAGCTGGGCTTTCTTCTTATTTTCTGTTCACACTATTACCGAGCTAGGGCAGGGCGAAAGCCAGGGCGGTGGATCGCCGCCACTGCTCACTTAAGCTTACTGATAGTCAAGTGCTGAATTACCCCAATGACGGCATCTGTACTCGTAGACAGTGAAGCGAGAAATTTCAAATGGGGGCCTCGTTTCTTTTCCCGTTTTTTCCTTTTTCTTCCCCTTTCGTCACTTCCTTTTCTTTTCCTCCACTTTTACCCCTTCCTTTCTCCTTTCTCTTCCCCTTTTCTTTTCCCTCCCTTCTCTTAAGAAGTAGGTCCCTTTAAATCCAGCTAAGGGTTCTGGGGGAGCGCTGCGAGCTCCCTCAAAAGGGTCTGGGGCAAAGTCTTAACCAAAATCGAATTTGGTGCATTTTAGCTTTAAAACTAAGCTAAGATCCGTTGGCAACAATTTTAATTATTTTTTTTGAGAATAAACTGATCAAAATTGGCAATTTTAGTTTAGTACAGTTTAAACGTATGATTATATGTAATTTTTTTTGGAAGATTGGGAGGGGGCTGGGCCCCTGCCCGTCTTGTTTATGCCACTGATCGTGGATGCTCGTAGAAAATTTTTCAAGTAAAATTCTCTAGTGGGGCCTTGGGCAGTGCTTCGGTCAAAAATAAATTTGGTGCATTTTTGGACTCACAAAACACTTCTGGTCAAGTTCTGGTGTAACGATGACTGCCCCCTTGAAGTCTTTAAGAGTTGCCTTCTTGAGAAAAGTAATACGCTTTAAGCGTATTCCTCAATGGACGTAGACGCCCCGGCAACGACCCATTTTACACCACCCCAGACAAAACGGTAAAGACAGACACTACGCGTGCAGCAGCAAAGGAATAATGCTGAGTGATGCCAATAGGCCGAAGCCAAAAGAATTTCGTCATATAATATTTATTTACAAACTTGCATAGTGTCGTATTTGACTCGAAAGTCGAAAGTTTGTATTAATTAAGACGCCTCATTGCAGATTATTTTTTTCGAAATTCAAAAATCTGTTTAAAAGCTTCTTAATTTTTGTACTGCTGCCATAGCTGAGTCATAGAAACACAAGCTCTAGACTTGATGGTCAGTAATCATACTCATCTGCAACAGCAGCTGCATCATGAATGGAGATATCGCATTATGATGCTTGCTTGCTGATCTGTGGTAGTTAAAATTGGCGCGTTGAAGCCAAGCTGACCGGACGCCGGACGGCAACGTGCCTCTACCACGCCCCGTCGTCACGTCGTCGTCCGGTGCTTTCATCTCATCCGCCTGCATCCGCCTGACGCCTTCGCACGTCCGGCAACAGCATACGTCCTTAGAGGGACGTTCTCAAATTAGTCTCAGTTTTAGTTTTTGTATAGTTCTCAAAAATATCTTTTAAAAAATTTCATATAGGCTTAGTTACAGTCTAATTTTAGTTTACTGGTGGCGGCTTGGTGTAGCGGTGACATTGTTGGTCGCATCGTTTGCGCAAATCTCGTTTTTGTTCTTTGTGCATGCTGTGATTTTTATTTTATTCAGTTGTCGTCCTTCTTCAATCTAAAAATTCTAGTTTACGTTCTCGTAAAACAAGAACACTTAGATTTTGTTTTCGTTCTCGTTTTCGTTGTGGTGACATAAATGTGTCTGGTCGCTGCAGTACTGCCTCAGCTGGTCGTCGGCTTAGACACTGTCTGCAATGCAGGACGTACTTCTCAGGTATCGTTGAGGCGCATGAGTTGAAGAGAGATTTTTTATGTGCGTCGTAAGACGGACGCGGCTGCACGCTGAAACGAGAGTGCGTAGACCAAGCCTAGCGGTAGACTGATGATGAGATCTGTGCTGTCGATGAGCTCATGCTGTTCTCCGCACGAGCTCGTATAGGTTGTCGTCGTAGCGGCCAGTGCCGTGCGCCGCGTGCCACCATGCAGCCAGCATCATCAACAGCGCCGTCATCACGCCAACAGTCAGCTGCTGCATCTGTCCTCATCACGTGTCATCACTCACGCCGCATTCCACCTGCACCCATCCTTTAATGTCGCTTGTTTTTATTGTATACGTGGCGCCGCATTATAAACAAAATTAATGTTAACTTTCACACTTTCGCAATCTCTGATCAACCGGCAGCAGATGTTGCTGATGATGTTGCATGTAGTTGAGCCCCTACCGCGCTAGGCTAATACTTCAATTATGCCAAGAGTACTGATGCCTCTAGGGCAGCCTATTAGTTATTACACGAATATGCAGTGTTGCGGCTTCCAACAAGTTATTTTTGTCCAAAAACATTTAGCAAACATTTTGTTTTATACGTTTTACTCACGATGATTTAGTGAAAGGTTTTTACAGCAATCCAGCAAGGACTATCACCGAAACTGCACTTTACTGAATACTGATGTCTTTATTTTGTTGATAGCCGACTGCTATAGTGCTAACCAGACATTTAACTAGCAAACAGTTATTTCCAAATAACGAAATAAGCAGGCATTGGATGTAGGCTACAGAACCTGAAAATGACGGACAAACGCCGAGGCATTCCAGTTCAACTTTACGTTAAACTACAACAGCGACGACGACGATGACGTCGACTCTACGCCGTCAGCCACTACAACTGCCAGAGTCACCGCAGCTGCTGCAACAAAGCTCTACTCCAGCGCGTGATATGTCACGATAAACGCTCTTGCACTGCTGCATTTTTGCAAAAAATGGGGGCTGCATGTACGCAGGTTAGGCGTCTGTGGATATGGATATGGATCGGAAATTTCATATCCACGGCAAGCCTGGATATGTGTGAGGTCTGTCTTATCACACCACGCTCTGGAGTAGTTCTTGTCTCCTGTGAACATACTCGTTTCTGTTCCAGTTGTGCGTAAGCTGTGGCAGACATGCCCAGTGACTGCCCCATCTGCAGAACACCGATCGAGCGCGTTCCGCGTGCATTCATGCGAATGAAACATTGACTCAGAACTTTTCGTATGACGTTACAAACATTGCATTATAAATGACTCATTAATTGATTTGTTCGATTAAGTCGTAAAATGTTGTAAATAACTCGGTCCTACATTTTCCATTTTCTGCGATTTGGTCCGTAATTTTTATGGTCCTGCATTTGGCATGTCTTGTATTTTCAGTCGCCGCTCAGAATCATCTTTCTGTCGGCTATATCGTCTGATTTTTTTTGTGAACTACGCAAGTAAGTAAATACATATCCTCGAGGCATTGCGCGGTGGCAGCAGAGCACATTGTGTACGCTGTACAATGGTGATGGTAATGGCGAATGAAGCTGAAGTCTTCGCTTTTAAAACATTTTGTTTTCAATGATTTAATATTTGCAACTAGCCTACCAGTCACTCGCACAGCCAGTCTGACAATAATAGCGGCACATGTTATAAGTCATGGCAGTACTAAATGTTAACTTAAATAATATTCATTTACAAATTTGCAACAACAATAATCAGTATTTACAAGATCTGAACGCATGGATGTACTGAATATCGACGCACTATACAAATTATTAACCACTGAACTACAAAATAAATATGCATCACTCCCAGCATATAGTAAAATATTCATAGCTGTCACTTATTATATACACTGCTACTGACAACCGCATAAATATATAATCGTATGTTTTTAACGGCAGATTGGCTTACAGACCTACATGTACAGCGAAACAGTTCCAAACGTGGTAGGGCCTATTATAGCACCGGGTGGCCCGTGGGTCTGTCTAATTATAGTTCGTATTTGAAATAAATTTATGCTGCAATTCATCGATTGACTTAGGCCTATGATTGACCCAGGGCCTACATGCAGCGAAAGTTCTGTGATCATTCAGTGTTTCAACCGACACTTCGACAGAAGAGAAAAACGACCGACCAATTTGAAACACGTGAAAAAATCGCTCTTGGTCGAAACGCTATTTATGAATAACTTAAAACGGTTAAGATATCATGGACTTGTTATAAAAATGAAAACTAAACTATTGGTCTATGTACGATATAATGCCATAAAATGGCACAAACCTCTGCGACATCATACATCAATGACCACAGTATGATGTAGGTGTACTATGTAGGCCTAAGTCAGGTAAACAGACAAAACAAATCGACACGAACACAATGAACGTCGAATGTATTGTTAAAACAAAGATTAACACAAAGACAGAAAGAGAGGCGACAATGCCACTGGAGGAGGGCATGCCGAGCGCAGTAGCGCGAGCCTATAATGGAGGTCTGAGACTCTGAGGGCTTAGCCCCCAGTGAGGTGATCAGCGTGTCAGGGAGCAAAGTAGCTTCTCTTGAAAATGACAGCTTTTGGCAATTAGCCTATGTGCATAATTTCTGCTTGAATGTTTCGTGTTTTTTAATATTTTCATCACGTACACGTGCTGCTTCAAAGAGGAATGAATTGGCCACTGCATATGACTGAAAGTGGGTATGACCGGATTGCTTGGGTCTTGGATCCGCCAGCGGATCGGGATAACGCTGAACGCACACAACCTTGGATGCATCTCGGAATTCATTCATGTGACTAGCACTGTAGCACTGTTCTGCATGGCAACAGAGACGTTCTGCCATCTGGCGAATGACAATGACAAATATCACATAACCGTGAACGTGTCCCAGATCTACAGAGTAGGCTATGATTAAGTAGTAATCTGACTAATCTCGATTCTCGACTGCTGCGTTGGTGCTAATAACAACGAGAATTGGCTATAATTTGAAGAACAGGCTACTCTGTGTACTTGTTGTTTTAGAAATATGTTCTAATTGTGGATCAAAATTTTTAAAAATCCCGTTTTGCGAGCCTAACACGAAGGAATAGGGCCTAAAGCATGACGACTGAGAAAACAGTAATAAATAACCAACAACAATTTCCAATAGTGAACGCAATTAGGATAATCACACTGAAGAAATATTATAATACTGAGCTCAGGCTCAAACGTCCGACTTTCGACGTCAGTTAAGGTTAAAGTCCACCTACTTCGATTCACAACATTCAGAGCTAGTTGCAAGTTAAGATTTGTTGTCATTTATTATCCAGCAAATTCACAACACCTTGACATGATGTCAAAAATTTATATATGCCAAACTAAATAGTGGAGTTTGGCTCTAGCGAACGTATTTTATTTGGGAAAGATCGGCAAACATTGTAAGGTTTCAAAGCATGCACAGTCTACATCATACGCTGCACGCGTCAGCAGCGACAACGCTGATCAGTGGAGAATTGACGCGGATGCGCTTAGCAGCTGGTGACAGGTCCAGAGGCAAATTTTCGTCGTCGACGTCGACGGGCGACGTAGATCCAGAAGAGCTGTCCACTTTGATGTCTGCGACGTCATCCGTCATTGTGACATCGACGCACGATGGTGACCTGTTCAAGACGCTCGTGGACACGCCGCCACTGACTGGATTGTCTGCTGACGCCGGCGACTGGTTGAAGGTCAGTGTCGGCAGAGTGAAACCGGCTGAAGACCAAGGCAACATCAGATCCACGCCCGCCGCAGACTTGTCATCACATCGACGACGACCCCAGTAAATACTGCCCGCGATAGACGCCGCTGCGGCAGCAGCCAGACGACAGTAGGCGTAGCTGGTGCCGAGTAGTTCCGGTGACAAGACGGACGTGGCGCTAGCTGCGTGATCAACAACCAACGCCGGCGGACACCAGCCAGCTAGTGGACTGGGAACGACCACCGCTGTCGACTGATGTGCGTCCACGGGGGTCCACGACGCCGGCACAACATCAGGTGAACCAGGTGGAAACAACGATCTGGACAGACGTGCGCGACGTTGACGAGGTGGTGGGTGAGGCATTACATCATTCACGCTGTCACTCGGAGAACAGGAACCTGTCACGTGACTGGAGTCCGAGTCCGCATCGCAACTCACCGTTGTCATCGGTGACTGTACACACACGTTCATAATACCGCTACACCCTCACCGTATGCTGTGGATGAAGAAGGTAAATTAGCTCTATAGCTCTCCATGGAAAAAACATCTCAAACCTACGGAGCATCATCTGCCATATGGGATCACGCAAAAATTACAAAAGGTGATATTGCCCGCATCACACTGACTGTGTGTCAATGTGCTGCTGAATAATATCACCTTTTGTAATTTTTGCTGTTTTCGATGTGCAAGTCCTTAAATGTTGCCGTTAAC
>Ga0209367_1004302_pt1 | contig 19604 bp, 10 predicted proteins | sample WorMetLIZISLAND2_FD_187412 | JGI IMG/M metagenome (GOLD analysis project Ga0209367, IMG submission 187412) | Marine gutless worms symbiont microbial communities from Max Planck institute for Marine Microbiology, Germany - Olavius geniculatus... ...
TAAAATAAATGGAATATTTAATATTAATTAAAATTAAATTATATTAAATAGTCTATGCGGGTACCCGGGTAGTAAAAAATTACCCGGGTAGTTTATTACCCGGGTACCCGACGGGTACCCGGGTACCCGCGGCAGCCCTACTGATAGTGATCAGTGATCAGATCAATACTGTTAATTTAGGTATTTGCACAGCTCCAGTCATTTATTGATTTGTTTATTTATGTGGTGCAGTGTATGATCTATGGTGATTTTAGAATAAACACGCAAATATGACAGAAGTCGCTCTAGGGACTGTGGGCAACTTGAAAATATTGCAGCGAGATGACACATTTCAACCAGAATTAGCAGCCGCCGGTGTAAAATTAGTTGTTGTCGACTTTTTCGCAACTTGGTAAATATGTCTGAGCGATAATATGTGAGGCCCGTGAGACAGCAGTTTAAAAGATCAAAAAGCATATTACAGAGCGTCACAGAACGCTTCAACATTAAGCTGCAATCTAATAACGTTAGGATATTTATTAAATGTGTGGAATTTGGACAAAGTTAAAGCTCAGTGCTACGGTCAGTTCGGCGAACTGAAATATTAGTGACCAAAATTACTATCGTCAGTTCGGCGAACTGAGTCGGCTGCGATACAAGTCTATATCATTCACAAGGAGGCGCCACGATACTATTGTTATGTGCACTTTGGCATGACTGTAATAAAGGTGTTCTATTTTATCTCAAATTTCCGCAAATCTAACTCAAACAGTGACAGATTTTCGTTGTACGATTTCTGTCTGTCCGTCTGTCCATCACATGGGTGGATCAGTCAAGAACGGTGCGAGCTAGAATCACCAAATCTTTACCATAGGCTGCCTGGATGTTGTATTGTGAGCACAATAATTTATTATTTAGTTCATTTCTGATGCACAGTATTTGATGAAACGGCTTGCATAGGCCTATCTTACAGCGTAATTTGTGATATTTTGTTCGATGGTGCTGCCACCTCGGGAATCAGTTTACAACACCCAGTTTAGTGCTGGGCGTTGTAAAACACCTTTATTACAGTCATGCCCAAGTGCACATAACACTAATCAATTGCATTGATTGAGTTGTTATATTTTTACGCGCGAAAGTAGCTACTGCTTTCATTGCATCTTAGCCATCGCAGTTCTGTTTGTTTGTCTGTCTGTCCGTCTCTCCGTCTGTCCATCCGACCGTCACACGGGTGGAACGAGATAGGGCCTAGGTTAGACCTTGGCGCCATGCTACTATCGTTTGTGATCCAGATAGAGAATTTGGTATTTGTATATTAACTTGGCTCTAATTTTCAGCTATAACTACTGAACCGGAAATGCTATATAGGCTTTCACGCGTCTCGTGGGCATTAGCTCAAATTTCTTGTTGTTAGTTACTTCATGTTTACAACCTAAGGTCACTTTTGTTTACGTCATGGAAGTCATGCAAATCGAATAGTATCTTCACCATAAGTCATGTTTTTAAAGAAATAAGACTAACACATAATGTTACAAAGCGTTTTTTAGCATGTAACAACAACTTTAATTACAAACGTGGATAGTTTCACAATCTGATAGAACAAAGCATGGTCGATCATTGTAGGTTCTACAGTGGGCTTTTTAACTGATGCCTAGAATTGAATCGATTCGAAATTGAGATTTTTGGTCAAAATTGAATCGAAATCAGAAAAATCATATTGTAACAACACTACCTTAGCGTCTAACTTGCAGCAATTTGCTGCCGGTGCAGTCCGTGCTGCCCGTATGGTGTTTCATCACCGCACTGGCAGTAGTGTTTTGTCTCACTCTCTCTTGCGCATAAGTAGCTGGAGCTGCACATAAAATGTTCGTGATGAACGATGTGATGAAACACCGTACTGGCAGCACCGACCGCACCGGCAGCAAATTACCGCATTAATGATAACCCTAATCTTAACGCTAACTCTAACCCTAACTCTAACCTTAGCCTTAATGTTGGGTTTAGTGTCTAATTTGCGGTAATTTGCTGCCGGTGCGGTTGGTGCTGCCAGTGCAGTGTTTTGTCACACCACTCAAGAGAAGCCCTGACTATGTTGACTTTTTTACTTATTTAACTTTAGTGTTATTACTTTTCATGTCGCTGGGTGGTATGCATCTCCTTCAGCTACTGCGTGGATGATGATGAGGAGGAGGCAATAAAGTTAGTTTTTTTGCCCACTCTTACAATTAAAGACAGTCACGAGTGTGCTCAGCATGTTGACAAGCAGCCTGAGCGTAGCACACACATGTTGGGCGTTGGCAGTAAAGATGAAACAAAAGCTAATGTTAAAAGCTACTGGAATGACCAGAATTGTTATGCTTTCTTTGTTAACGATGAAGAATTATGTCCAAACACAGCACTGCAACTTTTTCAGTGGTTGGTTTTTGTTAACTTGTAATAAAATTAGTGATAATTGAAGTCGTTATGAATTAGAAATGCAATTATCTAATGTTTATTTATAGATTATTAGAAGTCTGTTTGAATTTGTTGTTTTTGTTATTCAGGTGTGGCCCGTGTCAGCGAATTGCACCTGTCTTCGAGCAGTTGGCGCGGAAGTACCCAAAAGCTGTTTTCGTTAAAGTCGATGTTGACAAGTGTCAGGTAATTCAATATATACTTACTTTTCTCTAGAGTTATTCTTTGTTTGAAAAACAGAGAAGGTAGTTGTTATCACTTGCTAGTTTGAATAACTAACACTTAGTGTCAGCATTGTGAATAAGTATGTTACTGTGCCAGGGGTGAGTTAAATGGTAGTGCTGAGTAAAACTGATTTTGCCTGATGCAAGTGATAAGAAAAAAGGTTAATACATAGATAACTATAGCTTTCTCTTAAGCGTGTAGTTGGCCAAGGCCTATTTTAGATGTAAATCTAAATTTGGCATTTTGGCTCTTAAAATGTGTATGCAGGAAACAGCGGCAGCCAATGGCGTTACGGCAATGCCAACGTTCATGTTCTTTCGCAAGAAGACAAAAATTGACACACTCCGGGGTGCGGATGCTGGCGCCCTGGAAGAGAAGATAAAGAAATGGTACGGAAGCGATGATGACAAAGACGAGGAGTCAGTCGTGAAAGGCCAAGTGAGTGTAGCTTGTGTTTATTGCTTGTAACTTGACCTATAGTAGCGGTGGTTTGGCTTGGTTGGTAATATCGTTAGTTGCATCAACGAAATTAATCAACACTGGCCCACTTAGTACTTGAATGGTTAGATGATATTTGGTAGATGGGTAAACCATTTCAGTATGTAACCAGCTATCCAGGTCAACTCAGCCTGGCCATCCCTCTGTAGGTAGCCACAGTGAATACAAGCAAAATTTGAGATGTAAACAGGCACATTGCACACTAGCCCCATATGCGTTGTCTGGTGGTGTAAACTGGTGTTTGGTTGAGGGCTAAGGAAATGGAGATCAGGGCCACTTTATGGTCATAGGTCTCGGGTATGATTTATTTTTATGTTTTTTAAAAAAATTTTTGTCATTCAGCTTTTTTGTTATTCAGCTTTTAATTGGTAACTGGTTGCTAGTCCTCTCTGCTACACACATTCACAGGTTAAGTCATATATCATACACCTTACTGTTTAAATACTAAATTTAAAAAGAAAGACCAGTTATTACAAGAGAAATTAGAAAGCCCAGCTAACACAAAAGGGAACTCGCGACAGCGGTGCATGTTTGAAGGCCCGCTGTGAACAAAATTTTAGCTCACCGATCCTAGCAATTAGGACACAGTGATTTTTATTCATTTATTCGCATACATCAGATGGCGTCACTAGTCTTGCACGGCCTGTGTCGTTTGAGCGGCCAAAAGCACGCATTTTGAATGGTGCCTACAGGGTTCCCGGTTCCCACTCGTCCTGAAAAGTCCTGACTAAGTCTTGAAATTTGACTTCATTTTTCAGGACCTGAGATGTCCTGAAATTGGACATTGGTGCTGAAAAAGTCCTGAAAAAGTCCTGCTTTTTGCCAGTGTTATCCTGAACAGGAAATTTGAGCTAATGCTCACGAGACGCGCGAAAGCCTATAGCAGTTCCTGTTCGCAAACTGTCAGTCTATCTCCAGTCATTTCGTTGTGACTTTTACGGGGGTACCGCTCTTTGATGCCCTCTTGCGCAAGTTTCTTTGAACCTAGAAAATCGAAACTTGGATTGACGAAATCTACTTTCAATGCTGAAAATTTAATACGCAGCTTGTCCATGTCTATCTCAACCGGTTTCAGCACAATTCGCTCTTGCAACTATATCATTCACAAGGTGGTGCCATGGAACTATCATTATGCAATTTAGATATAGAATTTGGAATTTGCATATTAACTTAGTGTGAACACCCCAATTTTCAGCTAAACTACTGAACCGGAACTGCTATAGGCTTTCGTGCATCTCGTGAGCATTAGCTCAAATTTCTTGTTAATTCCAAGTTACGGACGCACCAGACACTGGTTTCCACATCTGCCAAACTTGAGTTTGTGTGCTCTAGGTACTAATAGGTTTCAGTTGTTGCTTACCATTTTGTTAATTTTGGTGTTGTGAAGTGATTATATGCAGTAAACTATGCCGGCTACGCATGTGTTTTTTGGCATGTCTCGTGCAGTACCGTGTGATAATTGTAGACTTACTTGAGGAATTATTGAGTTAATGTTGTTGTTTTTGTTGTTTAGATGGACTTGTTGTCGTTTATCAACAAAGCCCACTGCGAGTGTTTGAATGAGTCGGACGAGCATGGTCTAGATGGAGCTCTTACAAGCGCAGCCGGCTTTCTGGAGTCCGACTGTGATGAACAGGTATAATAACAAGAAATTTGAGCTAATGCTCATGAGATGCACAAAAGCCCATAGCAGTTTCGGTTCAGTAGTTTAGCTGAAAATTGGGGTATTCACGTTAAGTTAATATACAAATACCAAATTTTCTAGCTGGATCGCATAACGATATTTCCGTGGCGTCACCTTGTGAATGATATAGACTTGTGTCGCAGCCTGAAATCGGCAAAAAAAATCCATAAAACCTTCTTTTTTGGCGTTCAAGGTCATTCAAGGTCATTGAATTCGGCGCCAATTGAGAGGCAGTGTACGACTTCCTATTAGTGATTAATAGTAACCTAGGCCCTATCTCGCATCGTTACTGAGATACATTGACTTATTGGCCAAAAATCGCAAATTTTCCTTATTCCCTCTCATTTAGCACCCTCGTTTGGGGTGACCCCCTTTGAGTTTATGGAAAAGCTTTATGGTTCCTGAAACTAGAGTCTTCAGGCAGCCAACGGTGAAGATTTGGTGATTCTAGTTTGCACTGCTTTTGACTGATCCATCCATGTGATGGATGGACAGATGGACAGACAGAATTGCGATGGCTAAGATGTGCTGAAAGCAGTAGCTGCTTTCGCACGTAATAATTGGTTAATAATTATAATATTTGTTAGCGATAGTCACTGATATAGCTTACATAGGCCAGTATGCCAGAAAGAGTTGCTTTGGGTTATTATCTTACAAGCATCTTAGAAGTGAACTGTTGAAAAGCACTTAAGCAGAACTTTTCAGGGGCTGACTGATCTTCATATGTACATATTTAAAGTTTCAGAAAATGTAACAAATAACGACAGCTTATTTTGTATGCCCATAAGCGTAGACAAGCATATACTGAAGAGAGTCTAATCAGTCTGGGAAAAATTAAATCCGGATTTTTCTTCTGTTATGACTGGTCGTTTTGTTGATTCGCTGGCATTTGCTTCATCCATTATGATTGGTTTGTGTTGTATTAGCTGATTATCGCGATATCATTCAACCAAGTTGTCAAAGTTCATTCTCTCAGGATCACCGGACCAAAGGGTGAGTCTCGGATTAGTGACAATTCTGTTACTGACAGTACCGGCTGTGATAGCTCACTTGTAAATATTACTAGTTACTTTCATACTATTGTAGCTGTCTTATTTGTTGTTTTTTCTTTTTACTTGTTAATTTTTGTTAGCCTAATTACCATTAGCTGATGTGTCTGCTCCACTGATTTCAAGTTTAGATTTAAAAAACTTTGGTGTTATCATCATATTTCTTGTGACATCTGTGCTTTGAAAGGAGCCTTCTGTGTATTTGGCAACAAAATTTTTTTGAAGCGACTAATTTACTATGTTCATATTCTTACAGTGGATTTTTTTCTGTTTCCGTGAATTATTCTAAGTGATAAAAACGGTGATTTTTTGCTATGTTTTGTGATTTTATGAAGAGAATGGTCCGAAAACAGTCAAGCTGTTTAAAAATCAGCCGGGAACGCTGGACTTTGACTCAGCAGACTCCATGGAACCAGTCCAGACCTTAGAGTAAGTGAATTGTCTTGCCAATAAAGCCCAAATTCCATTATGCCACCTTTTACTGAAAGTCGTGGACGCAAATCATGAAAGTCGCGGACACAGTTGTGACAAATCGTGAAATCATAAAAGTTGCGGACGTAAATCACGAAAGTCGTTGACACAAACCATCTCGAGATGTTTGCGACAAAGTCTGCGACAAACCCGTTTGTGTCGCTCTAATGGAATTTAGCCCGTTACAATGCACAGGGAAAGTCCGCGACAAAGTCCGCGACAAGTTTCCGACAAAGTCGCGGACGCAAATCATGAAAGTTGGCACCGTTATTTGTGTCGCGGACTTTCATGATTTGCATCCGCGACTTTGTCGGGAACTTGTCGCGGGCTTAGTCGCAAAGTCAGTATAATGGAATTTGGGCTTGACATGGTGACGATGGGTTTTTAATGTGTCAGGTTAATACCACTCCACCCGTATTGCAAATTATGAAACTGGATCTTTTTGATTCTGCAATTTGGTTTTTGTGATTGACGATGGGAATATTATTTTGTCTGCGATTTCTTGGCATGCTGATAAAATGGACAGATCTTCATAGATAATTTCTAGAATTTATTTGTTTTGCATTGTGTCTAATGAGCAATAGTTTAGTAATAACAGTGTCAGCGTACAACTTTATATGATGCATTTGTGGTATATAAACGGTGCATTATTTAACTGTTATTACTTTTGCAGTTAGTTATTATTAACCATCTATTATTATTAAAGCTGTCGAAGTGCTAATTTTTAAACACATTAATTAACGGGTTATTAACACACCCAGGCCCGTCGAAAGGGAGAGTAGGGGGCAAAAGTTACCCCTTGCCCTCCAACATTTGGGAGGCCCTGCTTGTAGAATATAGAAAATTAGCAAGCAAATAAAAACACATTTTCAACAATAACTGACATCATTGCTAGCACAGAAATCTAATAGCCTGTCATCTAAATAAGATTTATTTACAGTAATGATGGAACAGCAACTACAGTTTGGTTACTTGAATTCATTCGATTGTCAAATAACCACAATTTAACAGAATATCGGAACATTGCTTCACAGAATATTGCTTTACAGAATTTAGTGAAGTAAATAAATGTATGCATCCACGTTAATTTTTTTAACGCTCATTCATTTATTAATGCATTAATTTGACAGCTTTAATTATTATACCATCTGTATGCATAATGTGGGTAATCACAAGATTGGGAGAAGTGTTGCATAGAGTTGAGTGAATGTCCCGAAATTTCACACGGCCTGTTCAGTGGTCACCATGCGTGTGGATTGGTGTTAAAGGTAAAGAATATTATTCACAGACCCATATCAGCTTCTAAATCTAAAGGACCTAACACTACTGTTTTAATCTGTCCGTATACTTTGAGCAGAGACAGACGATCGAAGAAACTGAGGCCGTACCATAAACCACTGAGTTGGGTAAAATGCTTTCATCTGTGACAATTCCAAAAACATTTTACATGAATAATTAGCTATGGGTGTAAAACTCAGGTGTGCAAAATTTCAGCCATCTACTCCAAGGGGAACATTTTCAAATTGAGGGTTGAATGGACTTGGAGTAGGAAAAATGTGCATTATCCAGTGGAAAACTGGCCACATCTCGGAAACGGTAAAAGGTATGGCTTAGGCTACTATCAGTCACTAATACGAAGTGGCACCCACCCTTTCAGATGAAGTGAAAATTATTGACCTTGGATGACCTTTAAGGTCAGTGACAATCAGTACGTTCGGCTATCCTAGCGACAGCTGAGCTTCTTGTTATATTGGTTAAGCAAAAAAACAGTGTTTGTGTGTGCAAGTATGGTTGTAATTGATGCGTGGGAGAATAACATGACGGTTAACTTGACAATATTTGTGCACAGTTTAACTCCTGAAGATTTACAAGATGGTGTTATTCAGCTGCGCTATGTCCGGTTTCAGGACGTATCCAGCATAACGGTTAGTGGACTTATTGCATCTTCTCTGTTGTTTGTCGTTCAGTGACTAACCTTATTTATACCTGTGGAAATTAACAATTATTCAAGTGTTTAAAGGTTATAATGAGCCAAAACATTAATGAGTGTTTCCGTGCCTTTTGCGTCCATCCATGATGTAGGGTTTTCAGAGTAATTGCTTTAAAGATTAAAGTAAACATCGCAGTCTAATTATCTATGCTTCGAGTACCAGTTTTGGGTTTGTTTTCATGATATTTCTAGTAGTCACTGACAGATTCATTTCAGACTTTTTGTTGCTAGCACATCTTGGAGCAAAGAATGTATTAACTTTTGGGGTCAAAGGTCCCAGTTGGCACAGACTTGCAGAGCTTAATGCTGTGCACCATTTAAGTAAGTAAGTAAAGTGTAAATTTATATAGCGCATACTCAAGAAAATCTCTAATGCGCTAAATACATTTTGTCATCAATATTTTGCGAAAAGTATGTTTGAAATTGAACGTTTGAAATTGTCAAGACTCAGTTCTCGGTCACGAAGGCTATCGGGCAGCGAATTCCAAGTCGACGGGTCTGCCACAGAAAAGCAAAGCGTCGACGACCGAAAACTGTTCAGTCGATAGTGCAGCACGACTAACTTCCGCTGACTGGCAGACCATAGATGTTGACAACCAGTGATGTCCGCTGTTAGCATGCAACTGTCCATCATGTTCTTACCATCTAGTTAATGCAAGTTCTTATACCCTCCCATGATTTGCTGCTTTCTGTTGGGTGACAGGGATTGTGCCTGGCCTGTGAAATTTCTGCAACTCCAGCTCCCATTCTTAACTATTACATTACATTACGATTTTTTTAACATGGCCTAAGTAAAAATTCTCAAGGTCCACAAATAAAACCGCAAGTCACGATAAACTGTGTATGAATGTCTGGAAACCATGACAGTGTGTCATGTGCGATAGTGTCTGGTGGCCTGACGAACGTCCAAAACACGCGGAACATGGCCGCGGCCGACAGTCTAGCTAGGCTTGAGCACGAAGCAGGTTTTCCAGGCGAAATATTCCACGAGGGCTCGGCAAACTGGAAAACAACATGAACCTTCGTACTCCCGAAACCACAGGCTAGAATGCAGTCGTACTTTCGGCAAGCAGAAACGCGTACGGCCGCAGTATTCATACAAATTCGTCGGACACGCGGAAAACGCGGCTGCCACGTAGCGGCGCCACACACACTACAAACTATACACAGTGATTGTAATTTGCCAGCTTTTTAATTGCTGGCCACTTCTCAGCTTGTGTGTTTCTATAGCAGCCTTCTTTTACAGTCTCGATGTTAGAAATATCACTTAATAAATAGCACAGAGATGATAAAAACTGCGAACAAAATTTGCAAACTCCAGGTAGTAAAAGCAACTACCGAATGCGTGCTCAGGGGTACTAGTGCTGTAAAATTTTGTCTTAAAAATTGCTGGAGGTTGTAGAAATATTAGCAAAGCACTGTAGGTAGTCACTTTTTGTGACATCGTGTAGTTTGCTTGCATTGACCGTGAATGTGGATGGAATGACGTGACAGATGTTCGTTAAGGACAACCAAGATGGTTCCGACAAAACGCAGATCAACTACTTGGGCTTTATTGGAACTCCGGTCAGCGCCACCAACATGGCCGACTTCAAACGAGTGAGTCTGCCTCTTTGCATATACTCATGCGCATTTATTTTAGGCGGCATCACTGAAAGCAACTATGCCTTTTGCAACAGATGTTACTGGGGCGCAGTCGGTCACTCTTAATGTCACATCGTTTTCGTGGAATGAGACATCATTTGCTGCAGAATCTTGAGATCATATCAACAGCAGAACAACTATGCAGTGATTTGTATACGTTGACCGTATAAAACTTAATAAATCCTTTAATTTAATCAGTTTCAAATTCTGCACTGCAAATGTATAAGACCTGCAATGCAGTGTCTGTCTCGAGTCCAAGACTACGATCATCGAGATGAAGACCAATTCATTTTTGTGTTAAGTCCACATCCCTGAAATCTCACAAAATGGCACACGCCTGGCTGAGTTAAGGCATGCTTTCAACGAATTACTTCCTTCTGCGACTTAGGTGAATTTCACGTGAGTCACAGTTAAGCAACTAATACTATGTCATCCCAGAGGCGTCCACTTTATATGAGCTTGGGTGCATCCGGCATCCTGGAAAATGTGCAGAAAAGATGTTAATGCGTATTTGCGTGAGAATTAGGGAGGAAGAAATAAATTTTATCCTACATATATTGACACTGTTAGATCCTTATTTCTCACTAAATTTTTTCCCTTGATATTATGTTTTTCTGTTTTGCACTCATGATATATGGGTGCTTTGACAGGTCGCTGGAAAGAAGGGTGAAGCACATTGAAGCTACGCGTCATTCGTTATCTGTTTACATCTTACTCTACTCATCCAGTCTTCAATAGTTCATTCACATTCTCAAACGCTGCTAAATTGCCACTTTTGCACAGACAGTCAGTGGCTGGACTGTAATGCGTGTACCATAACTATTAACTATTGTTTGACTGCGTGTTGTTCTGACCGACATTGAGCTGATGCATTTCCCATACAGAGAAATTGGTAAATTTATATATCTAGTAAAGAAACTGTAGGACTCAATAAATTCTTGTAAATGTGTGTATAGTTGTTGTGTCTATAAATTAGAAGTAGTAACTCAATTAATTGTTGTTTTAATGCGGTTTTGACCAATATCTGATTTGAGCGCTTTCTGTATGAAGAAAGCAATTAAACTTGCATTAGCATCTCCTCTGATTAAATTGTTGTAAGTGACATTATAAATGTTGTTTCTATATTGTACAAGGGTATACAATACTAACGTGGTGGCCAGAGCTAAGACTGTATGGTGTCCTTAGTAGAGGTGGCAAGGAAGCCCCGGCTACTTTTTTGGTAATGGTAGTCAATACACTGATGTACTTCTCTGCACTGGACTGAGTCACTACCAACTTCAACCTCGTATCACAGTTCCAGAGATACCGGTATCGAGTGATAAAAGCAACTTTTGTTTGTAGTAAAGCCCCAATTCCATTACGCCGACTTTCATCGAAACTTCCCTGCCGGGAAAGTTGTGCACACAAACCATCTCAACATGTCTAGATGTTTGCGACAAAGTCCGTGACAAGTCTGCGACAAACCCGTTTGTGTCGCTCTAATGGAATATGGTCCGTTACAATGCACGTGGAAAGTCGGCGACAAAGTCCTGGACAAGTGCATGACAAAGTCGCGGACACAAATCATGGAAGTCGGCGACGTGATTTGTGTCGCGGACTTTCATGATTTGTGTCCACGACTTTGTCGAGAACTTGTCCCGGACTTTGTCGCAAAGTCTGCGTAATGGAATTTGGGCTTAAGCCCACGCATGCAGTAGCTCATTTTGATAGTGCTGACATATTACGTTATTGCAGATTTATAGTTCAGGAAAAGAATTTAGTGGCTGTATTACTCGATGCATGCAGAGCAACCTGCCAGTAGCATAGGCATAGCAGGGTGCACACAGATTCCAAGACTAGAAATTTGGAGCAAAGCCCAACGTGCATCCACCCAGAGCTGTAAGTCCGATTGGGGGAATAATTTAGAGAGTTGGAATTCCCCACTTAGTAAAGTCACTTGGCTCGAACTTGTATGCCTTAGCAAACACAGAACACATATTGTCGACTTAAGGTGGGTCAATGTGCACGCTTAAAACTTTTTTGTTAGTGGAGCAAAGTTCTCCAATTTCTTCATTCAACGTGGGATGAATTGCTGTTGATAACACCCTTTCTGCTTGTCGATGGCCGATCTCTGCATTCCAGAAATATTTGCAATCAAAATTGAAAGTTGTCCTAAATTGCACCTAATTTTGTACGTTTTTGCTTTCTCAAATTTTAAGGGGGCGGTGCCCCCCAAAAGTTGTACCTGGTCTATCAAATGTCAAATGTAAATTTATATAGCGCATTGTCGTCAAAGCCTCTAATCCGCTGAACACACTAGTACTGTGAAAACAAAAACGTTTTTAGCGACTGTCTGAAAATGTTTCCAGAACATTCCGGATCACGTAGGTCATCAGGCAGTGAGTTCCAGACGGTCCAGCAACAGAAAACGCCCGTTGGCCGTAGGTGCTGAGCCGATGACGTGGCACTATCACTCTCACCTAGCGGAATGTCAAGTGGCAAAGTTTCATGGGGCTATTCCCATTATTCTCAAAGTTATAGGTGTGATTTCGGTGAATTTAAAGCCAATTTTTGACTTTCCTTTGAAAGATTGTAAGGCGGACACCCGTCTCCGATGGGGTGTGCATTAGCAAGACATGGTCATTCTCTAGCACGTGTAAAAATTTGAGGTTGAAGCACCCTCTGGTCTTCCCAAAAAGTTGATTTGGTGGGTATGATTTTACCTCTGGATCTCCATAGTTACTGGACCAAAGTTTACCAGACTTTTTCCGCTGAACGCGGGAAGAATGGCGGTAAATCAAATACTTGTCTGATTTTGAATATCTTCATCCATTCCAGAGATATTTGGCGCCGAATATTGGGCCAAATTTTGCATGTTTCTGGCCCCTAGAATTTTTGGGGGAAGGGCCCCACTGAAATCTTGGACCGGCATTATAAAATTCGGTCTAGGCCTACTACTGAGCGTCGTGCAAAATTTCACGCCGATCGGCCGCCGGAGCTAACGAAACGACATATGCAGTGTGTTTTCTGGATCAATGCAGAAGACCATATTTCGGCCCCTGAAGAGTGCTTCAACCCCAAATGCATCTGCCCCAAACCACTGGGAAGACCGAACTGCTGGAGAAGCTTACAGTGCTCCTCCATTCCCTTTATTGATGGGAAGGCGACGCTCTTTCTATCTCTCTCTCCCCAGCGCTCTTCTCTCTAAAGCTGAAAGCATTTTGGCAATCGTTTGCAGTATTTCTGTTCAGTGGTGGATCCAAGGCGGGGGTGCGTGAGGGGCGGCCGCATTCCTAATGACTGGATACATTACATCTTAAAACGTGACAATTTTGCACAGAAATGCATCATTTTTGCATAAAATATTCAAAAAAATATAAAATATTTTTTAAAATATAGTGGAGGGGCAAAGTTCCCCATACCCCATTTCATACTCTTCCACCCCCCATTTTGAATTTTTGGATCTGCCACTGTTTCTGCTTATTTTTTTAATTTGAAAAATATGCTCACATGTTGCTTCACAGAGAAATGTGGCCATATTGGTCACTGTGTATGACTGAAAAGGGATGGGCAATGGCTTCTATCCTTATACCTGGTGGGCGCACTTGCATCCAGTGAAAAATAGGGGGGAAAGTTTTGATAAGGTTGCAGATCAACCCCCCTGCCCCTATTGTGGGAAAGTTGCGCCGGATTTCGATTCCAGATTTTTTTTGGGGGGGGATAGAAGCCACTGGACGACCTCCATGATCGCATTGCTCCCTCCCTCCACACACATCTTAAATGCAAATTGCCCAATTCACTCACTTTTTAACTATGAGACGTCCGCAAAAATTCTCTCATGTTATAAAGTCTGAAAGTGAGAGGATTTTTGCTGACGTCTAATACAAGGCTGGCAAATTGGTCTGAAAAAACCTAGGTTTTTAAAGGTTTTTTTAAAAAACCTTTTAAAATCTCAAAAGTCCGGTTTTAGGTTTTAAGTTTTTAAATTTGTTATGAAAATTACTATATATAATATTAAAGTTCATACTTTTATCATGTTTGTTTTGAGTTATGACTTTAATCACGTCATTATGTCTATCATTCATAAAAGGGTATATAACACGTTTCTGTGCACAATGTTCATTGGACCAAAAAAACTTAAACAACCTAAAAAAACTAAAACCTAAGTTTTTTTTTTAAAAATAGGTTTTTTCAGCCCTAGCTGGTCTCCTAGTTAGTAACTAGTTAGCCTATTCGTTTGAGATCACAGTTCTCATAAGTTCTCATTTTGGATGTTTTGATTTTGATTTTCGCTGCAAGTCTGCTTTTAGGTAGTTGAGTTGTTTTCGTGGCTTCCGTTCGTAGATGCGTGATTAGATTTTGGTTATACAATACAATACAATACAATGAAAAATTTGCACTCAAAAACTGACAAACACACTGTAAGTTGGTAAGTCATGGATGATTGGCAGACAACACCGGTGTTTAGACTACAAAGACTTAGTCAAACGTTTGTATATTTCTGTATCGTTATGTCTATAGGTTCGAAAGTCGGATCTCTATTTCCTGTGACATTGCTATTGAACTCCGCTGACGCCGTAGGCTACCGTGACATAAGGTGACCCGAATGTCACAAAATCAGTATATCGAACCGTAAAACATATTTATGGAGATTGAATTAAAGTATTAAATGGTGAAACCGGTCGACACGCTTTAACCCTATACAAGTGATTCTGGCAACTTCTAGCCATGTGAGCGCGAAGTGATTAGGATCACCGATCCCTTATTTCTTATTTCCGCCCATCGGTGATCTTGTTAAAATCAACGACTGGTGATTTTAACTTTCTGTAAATTTCCACCGATCGGTGATTTTAGCCCAGAAGGTTAAAATCACCGATCGGTGAAGCTATTACCAATGTCAAAATTACTGATCTGCTAAAATAAATGACCAGCGATTGGCTATACTTAAATTATTGCCTTGTACATGTGATACCAACCTTCTTACATATTTTCACCAATCGGTGATCGTAACCGGCGCCATGTCAGCGGTCTATAGTCTTATGGTTAGGGCAGCAGACGATTGACGTGCAGCGCTGTGCGCCACCAGGCCCATGGATTTACATATTCATTAACAGGTCAGGCTTAGTGACAATGGTTGAAGTCAACGTAAGCCTGATTGGCTGGTTAATTTTAGCGATTACAAAGTTATGAGAGAATTCCAAGGGAAGTACAAATTCATCAATTTAGCGTTCAGAATTTGGTTACCAGTACAAAGTATTTACAGCAATCTTTTGACAATGTAACTTGTTCTTTTACAACAAAGATAGGAAGAAGATGAGGAGGTTTTACGAGAATTTTGCGAACGTTTTACGATGTTTAGTAAATTAAGCCCCAGGGATACAGAATTACAGTGTCCACAGACAGTCTCAGACTTTAAAAAGAAATTACCATACCATCACCTCATATTTCACAGGGTATTTGTATAAGTTTTCACTCTCGATCTCTTTTTTCCAATACATTATTCGTATTGGCTAGTATAGAGTGGGTAGAATTTTAAAAAAGAAAAGCGTTGTTGCTGACTGTGATGTATGTTGTTTGTTGGATTATGAATCAACTTGCTGCCGATGCAAGTATCAACATACAGTCCAGTGTCGGTGTGTTTCTTGTAAACGTGATATTTTTTGTTATATGGGACACATGATATTTTGTGGTATTTAGTACACATTTGCTAGGCCTACTTTATACAATGTTCATTTCATGCAGTGAGTGTATAATGTTAGTGTTTCTATTTTTGTCCATTGCATTTGGATATATTTTATCAACTAAGGCATGTTTCGCACTTTTTATTTCTGAGAATCTCAAAGAAAAGGCAAGTGCGAAACACAAATTTTACGCTAGCATCTCACAGAATCTCTGAGATTCTCAGGTGAAATAAAAAGTGTCAAATGTACCTCTGGTCTGGTTTTGACTATGAGAAAAGTCAGTATCTCCACAGCCTGATGGAAAAAAAACTACCAACACTGGTTTGTGGTTACCAAAGGTTCTAGATGCTAATTTTTGAAGAATTTTGTTTCTTGATACGAGAATTTCAATTTCCAGGACTGTACAATACTCAGTTGAATGAGTGACCTTAGCACGTGCTGCAGAGATGATGCCAGCTGCAAAATGATACCTTGGGCAGATTGAGCGACTTCACTTTCTGACTTAGACTTTCGCTGAGCCTTTTCGCTGAGCCAAACTAAAGCTGAACGCCAAAGCCTGTACTTAGACCAAAGTTCAACTAAACGATTAAAAATGGCGGAAAACCGGTAAACCTAACAGGAAATAAATCAACCAGTTACGGTTGGACTTGCTTATTTAATTGTGCCGCGCACGCAAATTACGTACTTACGTAATGTCTTACGTCATTGTGTAGCCATCACGGCGTTTATTTTTGGTACCAGACTGTTTTAATTTACTAAACTATTCGTGTTACTCGCCATGTTTTCACTCAGTGAAATCACTTCACTTTTTGACTTAAGTAGGTACTTAGACCGAAGTTTTGACTCAGCGAAAGTCTGAGTCAAAAAGTGAAGTCGCCAATTGTCTGTATGGACTGCCTGTATGCAGCGGAGGGAGACATACGCTACACGCTACATGTGACAAAGACAGTGGATGGTCGCCTGCTGCAGAGATGGAAGGATGCTTGTGTGTGCAGTCTGTGTCACTGCCTGTCAGTTTAATCTAGCATGTAAATCTAAACGAACATAATTGTATGAAAAACTACAATTGTAGGCAACAAGCATGTTGTGAGTTGGTAAATGAAAAAGATACTTCAGACCAGCATCACAGTGAATGATCCCTATGATGGTAGACAGTGCTAGACCAGTGTTTTTGGATATCGTATGTGCTTAATGATGTGTTTGTGTCTTCCTTTCTGGCTTTCTAGGCTTACCGGTTTATCCACTGTGGTCAGTCACATTCCCTTTTATTTAGCAAGCACATACTTTATTCTGCCACTCTCATGCTTTTGGGTTTTTTTTGGTTGGTGCTTATTGTATCCCAAATCTTTTAGTTGAGTCCTCAGTTCTTCCGTTTTGCTGTTTATCTTTAAAAATGCCAGCATCCTCCATGAGCTATATTCTTTGAACTGAGATAAATTTTTAACCACTGCCTTTTCCTCATTGCTGAATGCAATAAACATTAAGTAAATAAATAAACTAGGTAATAAGTAAAATAAATAAGTAAGTAAGTAAATAAAACATTTAAAGTGCACAATGTCAGCAAGTGGCTGAACCTGTGGCACTTGGCTGAGCCACTAGTGGGATCTATTACGTTACTTGTATTTTGTTGCTGCGTTAACAATTATTATTGACAATATCGTCTACTTTAGGTTAAAAATGCCAGAGATGTATCGAAAAGCAGACATAATTTGATATTTGTACGAAAATTAGTAGAATACTGTTCCACAAAATAATTGTTTGCATGGATTATTCTGACTATAATGATGTATGTAAAGTCATATTTCAAAAGGTGTAGGGATGCGGTTAGTGTTGTGGGATATTAAATTTCGGCTGGCTTGGTGGTGCACCACCTGTTTTTCGGCTGGCGGGCGGCGCCAGACAATTCCATCTGGCAGCAGTCGCGTGAGTTGGCAGCTCAGGGGTCTACTTGTTGCAAATCGTCAACAGAATATACCAGCGAAAGAAATTTGAAAATCGATCTATGTATGAAGCTTTTTGAGACACAGTGTAGAAGTAATATATGTATGATACTTGTCGAATCACACATGCATGTCATATCATACCATACGTGTATGAATCGAAACTATTATGTGGATGTTGTACAGGTGAAAGTTTCATTGAAGTGAAGATTGAAGCTGATAGTAATGATATCACTGAGCATTCACATGATGACAAGCCAAGACCGTATGTGTGTACAGTGTGTGACAAACGGTTTAGAAGTAAATCATATTTGAATAATCACAAAGAAAGGCATACTGGAGGTGAGATGTATTCATGTGCTCAGTGTAAGAAACAATTCTATTCTCTGCATTGCTTGAGAAAACACATGAATGTTCACAGCAATAAATATAAGTGCACTGATTGTGGAAAGTGTTTTCAAAGCAATCACCCATTAACATGCCACAAGCGAGTTCATTCTGGAGAGAAACCATTTGAATGTACTGTTTGTGGCAAACGATTTGCACAGTCAGATAACCTTGTTAAACATAGCAGAATTCACAGTGGAGAGAAACCATACAAATGTCTTACGTGTGACAAAGCATTTAGTCAGTCTTGCAGTTTAACCACTCACATGAGAATACACACTGGAGACAAACCATACAAGTGTTCGCTGTGTGATGCAACCTTCAGCCAGTCCAGCAACTTGCAGTCACACAAACGACATGCACACAGCAGCAGAAGACCTTATGACTGTCGTCACTGTGGAAAGATGTTTAAACGTAGTGATGCACTGAAGCTTCATGTTTACACTCACACTGGTGCAAAGCCATACTCATGCAGACACTGTTCAGACTGTTTCACACAGTCTGGCCAACTCAAGGCACATCTGCTCAAGTCACACAATGAGGGTACTTTGTTCACATGTCACACTTGTCAGAAGAAATTCAGCTGCAAGGGTAGCCTTAAGAAACACTTGGTTCGTCATGATGGTGTGAAGCCGTATGTTTGCAGTGAATGTCCAAAGTGTTTCTGTACAGCAGTTGAACTGAAACAACATCAGCTGATTCATTCTGATGTCAAGCACTTTTGCTGCTGTTCATGCAGCAGATTTTTCAGACGTAAAGCATACGTTGTGCAGCACTTTAAGAAATGTTCCGTTAGACTGGGATTCAGTGGCATTCGTTTACCAATTCGATAAGTCTTTTTGTCCAGTGTGTCGTGACTGGCATCCCAGTTCTGTGAGATCTTCTGTTTGTTAACTGTCACTAGTGGCCATATTATTGCCACCTTATTTTTACTCAACTGAAGTTTATTTGTGTGAGAATGCCAGTTTATGTTTTGTTGCTTTTGCAGACATGTGCTGCTGAACACCGGTGGGATTTATCAGTACGTGTAACATGTGATAAGAAAGAGTACGAGTTTACTGTGATTAATACTGCTTTTAAGTTTTTGTTTCTTTAACATTTTTCAGTGTGTGAAGCTGTGCATCAGAGAAAGAGAGAATAAGTGTTGAGAATCGCAAAGGACTTTTGCTGCATTTTGTTATAAATACTGCTGCAGTTAATCTGGCCTGTTGCAGTTCAGGTCAATGTTTTTGTTCCTCGATTGAATTTGACATTCTGCAATAGTGCTGCTTTAGTCTGATCACCTTATATTACCTGACGTCCAGTGTTATTGGTTTCATATGTCATATTTGACATTGTGTTTATGCTCACAAACACACAGTATTTGTGTATTTGTCACACGTTGGATTGTTGATTGCTTACATTACAGCAAGAAACTATAAAAAAAGGTTATGTGCAACATTTTTCATACAATCATATGGATTGTTGTCATCTACAGGGTGGTCAAAAAATGTCCCGACTTGTTTTTGTTAGAACTTCGTCAAATCTCTACTGAATTTGACAGTTTTTGGCACACAGATAGCTAAGATGATAGAATTATGTAAGATACACTCAATGTCCACCTCACTTAATTTATGTCAGCAC
>Ga0209367_1004303_pt1 | contig 19604 bp, 12 predicted proteins | sample WorMetLIZISLAND2_FD_187412 | JGI IMG/M metagenome (GOLD analysis project Ga0209367, IMG submission 187412) | Marine gutless worms symbiont microbial communities from Max Planck institute for Marine Microbiology, Germany - Olavius geniculatus... ...
CCACGTGACTGTCCTGAGGCCTGGCAATTTTTGAGGGGTCCGTCCAGGAATCGAACCCAGGACCTCTCGTTCTGGTGAAGTTGACCTGAGTCCAACACTCTAACCACTCGGCCACCGAGCCCCATTACTCGGTATTTGTTTATGCGTGAATGAATGTGTGACTGGCTGGTTGTGTGTTCAGTGGATGAGAAAGAACGCGCCGCTGACAGAAACCCAGAGAAAGAGCTAGCAGACAGCGGCTTCCACGACTACCAACGACAGTCAGTATTAGATACTGTATAGCCATGCTAGCAGTGAAGTCTAGCGGTAACTGGACTATTCGTACTTTGAACTATACGTGCTGTTTGTTTTTATCACTCTTTACGTGCTCATAGCAGCTAGAAACCGCCCAAAATTGAATACGGTTTGAAGGGACGACCTGTGGTGAAAAAAGTAAACAAATCAGTTGTAAACGTGACTTTTACGTTGGTTAGCCTTTGATCGAATTTTACAGTAACATATTACCGCTAGGAACCACAAAATGTGACAAGTATGCGGTTCTTAACTCTGTCAATAATAGCAGATATTAAGATTACACGGCACATATGGTACGAATAGTCCACATCATTTCAGTCCGGCTGTGGCGTAGCAGTAGTGTGCTCATGAAACTGTCGCACAAAAAACACTGCTAATTTGACCTAAATGTGTATCAAATCAATCTACATACAGTTTGCTAGAAATAAGTATAATAATAATTTTGCTTGGCAAATTTAGTATCATCATTATTTATGAAAAGGCCGTTTGTGAACTGTAAATTATTTTCGATTGAGTCAGTATGGTTAAGCCTGTTTGTTTGTAAATCACTGTGCCTGCTCGCGGTTACTCGTAAATTCGTGACATTTTGCATATTTGCTTATGGTGAGACACCATTGCTACGCCACTAACTAAAAAGTAAGTAAGTAAACGTGAATTTATGTAGCTTTTACCATGCCCATTTGTTTTGTAGTTGCCTGCATTTTTTATTTACTGACCGTGTCTGTTGAGCACTGTTTCTTTTACACAGTAACTAATGCTTCTGTTAGCTAATAGATTCCTGTTTTTGCTGTATTTGAATTAGTCAACTGACTAGTTGTGATTTAGCGTTCTGTTAATCAGAATTTCTGGACAGTAATTTCTAAAAAAAATTGAACTGGATGTAATACATTCTGATGTGAGCAAAACATCAGACTTCAGTTTTCAAAAAAGTTTTTGGAATTTTTTTGTTATAAGCTTATAATTTGATGTAAGTTTTATTCTCTCGGGTATTTGAGCTTTGGAGCACTCTGGATCACTTTGTTTAGCGTTTATGCCATAGCAGCAGACGACACACTCGCGTACTTTATGGATTGCACAAACGGAACTCGATGGCTTCAGTAGTAAAAGTATTTAATAGAAATTAAGAAAATGCTTTTGTTCAAATGACTAAAATGTTCAGAGGCGCTTGACTGTAGGAAAAGTTTCAACGCAAAGCTAGGTGTAAATTGTGAAAAACGCTGTCGTTTATCGACGTCGTTTAATAACAAATTCGTGGAATAAAGTGCCAGGACGTTTCTCAGCGTTTCTACACATTTCACAGATTGCTGGCCATTTTGGCATGCTTCATACTTTGGCGCTGCATAATTTATTTATGCCACGTAAGTGTCAAGATTGCATTACAAAACATTGCATAACCAGAACGATGGACAGAACTGGATTGAGAACATTTTATTTGGCACAACATGGAATAAATTTAAGCAAACTTCGTCAGTCGTGCCAGTGAACAGTGGCGTCGAAGACACTGTAATGCATAGAAAACAAACGGTTGTCTAGCCTCATTAGTTTATGTTACTGCTGTGAATATCAACTTTATCTATACAACACTTTCACTCTGGAGTTTTAGGCACTGGATAAATACTGCAGTTTTGATAGAGCATATGATTAAACATATGTAGCGGTAACCGTGGGCTGGGATCGACGTCTACAGCACTACTGCGACGTAAAACAAAGAAGAACTATTTTATCGACTAATCTCAGATTGATGTGAAATTTTTCTTCCAAACTGTGAGTTAGTCTCTTAAGCAGCTTTTGATGTTTGAACAAAGATGACATTCTTAACAATATGAGGTTGCTTTGGTTCACTCTGTATGATTATCACGACATTGTTAAGCAGAAATAATTAATGTGATCGTTAGTGCAAGCAATGCGTGAAGATTGCTGACGCAAATGGCGTCGCTTGCAACATCCGACACGGTTTTTGTCATTGTGTCCATTTGGTGGTTCTTGTTTGTTTTGTTCTGCTCATTGCGGTTATCGCATCATGATGATTGATATTATTTCTATTGCCTTTACACTGAAACTTACCAAAACGATGCTATGCCGACTCCAGAAAAAGTCTATTATACGTAGTTTATTTCAGCTTAACTTTAGCAAATTTAGGTACAGGGTGGTCCAAAAAAGTGTTTCCCTTTTGGTATTGTATATTTTACGTTTGTCAAAGTGCATTATGTTTGCAATTTTTCGGTTACTCACGTATCATTTGCCTGAAATGATCTCAGCTTTTAGTTTCGGTTTGGCTTAGTAAGTGGCGTCGTTGGTCGCGTCAACAAAGTTGACTTGGATGGGTGACCGTCCATAAACGTGTAAAACCTCTTAGTATGTAACAGCCACCAAGCCGACTCAACCAGCCGCCGGAGAAATTAAATGAATGTTTATTTGTGTTGCAATGAGTACCAGCCATCCAGGTCAACTCAGCCTGGCCATCCTTTCGTGGGTAGGCGCAATGAGTACCAGCGAAAGCGCGATGCTCTAGCCACGTATCCGTGGTCTCGCAGTGTAGGCTTAAATTAACTGTTGTCAACGCTCGAGATGGAGATCAGCGACACCGTTTGGCTTGGGGAAGGAATTTACGTTATTTTACGTTGTTGTCGCTTTGTAATTGTTTATCTGCCTATTTAAACAAGTTCTGTTGCTCTATGCGAGTTTAATTTTATCACATTGGTTAACTAACGATGAAGGTTGTTTGATTCACAATCTGCATGCTAAAAGAATTACGAAATTTGGAATTAAATTATTTACACTTAGGCTGAGAATAATTAATTGCAAGTGTTAGAAATTGTTAAAGCAGGATGAATATATACAGTAGTACTGTGCATTTATTGATGTTAGTTGAAAAGGGTGTCACGTTTTAGGACCACTCGAAATAGTACTTTGTGCGTGAATCATTCTGATAAGTTACTTGAGTATAACATTAAATTTACCACCTTTCTTCTCCTCAAAAATACGTAGGCCTATCACAGAGCATTGCTGACGAGCACTGCATAATAATAAAGCCATTGTAGGCCTAATAATAAATGTTGATAAGTGTTCGCAATAGAAAACTTAATACACTGCCAAAATTATAATAAATTACATTGGGCAAAAATTTGCTTCTGTTATTCTCGGTGTTAATAGTGGGATTTTGCATTTTCCTAGACAGTGCGGCAGTGGAAGTAGGCCTATTTTTGAAGTCTTTTTAATATCTGGTAAAGACACAAACTAAAATAAGCTGACGGCGTTTTTTAACTAACGGCATAGAAATTATCAAATTGCAAAAAGTGAGGCCAACAGGATAATGTTGCTAAGAATGAATTTTCTTAAACTGTGCATAGCTTATGTGAAGCCACAGTTTTAAAAACATCAGGCTTGCCAAGTCGCTCGCATTGAGCTCACCCGCGTAAAGTCAGTCGCCCGCCGTCTGGAGCCGAGATAATGCACCTCGGCCAGAAATAATAGCTCTTGAAAGCTCAAGGATGGGTCAGTCAGATAAAATGACACTCACAGACAGACAGACATAAGAAGAACCCTAAAAAGTGTTTAATTTTGACTCCATTTCTGAGCGTTTGAAACATGCATTCCGCGTTCACGTTTAGGCCTAATGTCCAGGAAAACTTTTGGCAACTGGGGCTTTGCCCCAGGCCCCCAGTCGGGGGGGTTCATATTGGCCCACACCTTCTCTTAGGGGAGTAAAAAGAAGAGAAAAGAGAGATGGAGGGTAAGCGAGGGGAAGGGACGCATTAGCCGAATGACACATTGGCAGCTCTGTTTCGTAAATTTAGTTAATATTCTGATAATTTGTCGAGAACAATTCACTCACTGGCGATCGTGTTTATTTCAATCTAACAGGACTCGGCACGGCTATGGTGAAGACGATCGTCAGCCCCTGACTAGTTGATTGATTGCTTGAGTGGTTCTCCGCGCGATCTGCCGACCGACCGCTAACACACCGCCGAGACACGATGCATTCGTTATCCTATCTAACACTAATGCTCCGTGACATAGCCAGATACTCTTCTGATTAGTAGTGAATTATTATCGCCGATTTGTGATGTACTGTATAGTGTATATTGTTGAATTAGTGTTTAAAGCGCGTGACTGTTTGTTGCGTGCTTTCGTCAGCTGATACCCAGTTAAGGATGCTCGGATGCTCGCAGCCCACAAGCGAGCATGAAGGCCGTTGAAATAATGCATCCGTAGTGAGTCCTGGGCTGTAGAACTACAGTTTTCATAGTTATCTATTACCCAACCAGGTCAATTTAATATAATGCTAGTGTGAACAACATTAAACATTAGTTTGAAGAAACCCGGTATCAGTGTAATTAAAATATGCATAGCCTATCCATAAAACCTTCAAGAGTGGGTAACGCGGTGATCATGATTATGGGCGCTCGTTTTTCACGTAGCCTCTTGACTCGTAAATGTAACGAAAGTGATGAGGCCTGTTTAAGGGCATTGTAAAACGCCCATTATTCAACATCTAAATATTGTGACGTGCTTCACTCCGACTGTCATTTGCTTGGCGATGATTTCGTACATTTTAGCTCGTTACTGATAGCAAGCTGTTGTTACTGCATGGTTGAATTGTTTTGCTCTATTATTATGCGTGTTTTAACAACGTCATGTATTTAATACAGAGTGGGCCAAAAGTTTACACCCTGAAGCAACCTCATATTATTAAGCCGTGGCAAGAGATTTCTAAAAGAACAGTAGGCCGTACATTTAAGTTCTATAATAGTGGCCTATGTTAAGCCGTTTTGTGCTTATTGAAAAGTTATTACGTAGGCCTATTTGGCCAGAACACAGCAGCAGTAGGTCTACACAAACCAACTAGTCCAGTTTAAAGCGCAAAAAAACTTAGTTTAGTTGTCGTCTTGGCGCCACATTTCAACTGCTTAAGCAAGTCTCTTTGATGTTTTGACTGACGACTTTTTTGGTCCATTTTCTGCTACAACGCTTCCCAAACGGCGCAGACGACACCTTCAAGCTTTTGTGCACTTTTCGTCCTATTGACAGTTTAACCGATTTAGCCATTAAAGGTTCCATGCGGTTTCGACAGCCCTTAATTAGGCCTATTGTGTGCTCTCTAAATTTTACTAGATCGTCAATGCTATTTTCACATTATCGTCTCTTGCCGATCATGGGTAATGTGCCTTAATGCAATTGCATGGAACGCTGACTGAGTCTTACATGTAAAGGGGTGCAAACTTTTGCCCGTTCTGTAGTGTAATGGTTAAAATATGTTAATGAAAGTGTATGTTGCAAAAAGTGGTTGGAGCTCTCTGAATTGGCAAAAAAATATCAGGGGGAAGACGCAAAAAGCGAAAGTAAGTTTTAGCTTTAATGTGAAATACTGGATAAAAATACGTGATGAAATTACAAATAAAAATGATAGAAATAAAAAGAATGGATGGGAAAATGTACATGGACAAGGGATAAAAAATAATGCCCATTCCTGAAAAGTTTTTTGTAGGTGCAGTAAACTAAATTTGCTATTCGTCAATTCTCTGCTGTATAAATATGCTGCCATTAATGCGTTTGTTCATGCAATAAAATATAATTATTGTTGTCCTTCACTGCTGCTATGTACATAAACGATCGTGATAGTAGCGTATAGGCCTGGGAGTTTACGTTCGACGAGAATTTTTAATTTTTGCCATCACATTGTGTGGGTGGATCAGGTCATTCTCCTTTACGCTTATAATAAAACTTGGGTGCTAATTCTAAAGTAGGCTGTTGATTAAAGTACCTGTTGATTTCGCGGTTGTCCGACAAAGTGACGACGAAGCCAGTTATAGTTTTGACTTTTGAGCATGTACTGTAAAGAAACATTTTATCTGACTGCTGTACTTGACGTTCAATGAAATGCCGTTTTGCCATATATTAACTGCGGACGTGTTTTTCATTTTGTTTTATTTGTTTTCAACTTTTTGCATCAAGTGAAGTAAATGTGTGCAGACTTTCTGTGCGAATGAAATTATGTTGAAAAAAATCATTTATTAAAATTTAATTATGGTTGTCAGCTTGTCTCGACAATAAACTGTCACATTGGTTTTGTCGACTGTTGTATATTTTTCTCTAAAGTTGAAACAAAACCACTGAAATGAAATGAGTAAAAAATGATGCCGAACGTTGCGCGTGATGCAGTTAATCACAGTCTAGTTCTTCAAGGATCGATACAGCTCAGCGGATCTGTCTCTCTGTTTTTCTATCTTGTCTCTGTCTGTCCGTGGTCCTGTCCTATGTACAGGAGTAAGTCCGTGGTCTCAGTCTGTGTGTCGGTGTGCGTGTGTCGCAGAAGTGACGTCTGGACGACCCCGCCGCATGGAACTGCAGGTCGCGGCGCCGCCGGCGGTGGCTCACTAAGTAGCTCCGTCGGTAAGATAGGCAGCGACGACGACATGAGTCTCAACGACTATGCCAGTCTGACTCCGGGCAAGTTCACCGAGGACGGATCGTTTATCGGCCAATATAACCCAGCCATGAAGTGGAAGGCCTCATCACAGCCACCACCTTCCTACGATCAGTCTCACGCTTAGTTCACTGACAGTCTTCATCAAAACTCCACTCAGTGCAAATCATATAGGCTGCAACTGTTGTTTTAACCGTCGTTTTAACCGCTCTTGCTGTTCCGCGCAGTTATTAACAGTACATGCAGTATTTAGGATTAGAAAGGCATCGCAAAGGAATCCTGCCATTTCGTTTCAGTGGTATTGTTTACTTGCTTTGTACAGGGTTTGGACAGTAGCTGCATCCGTCAAGATCTAACCGGTATTCGTTTGTTAGGAAATCCGTGCAGCTTCCTGTTAGTGATTAAGCCTAATAGCAGACTCGTGCTTAGCTTCAGGAGTCTTGCACCGATTGGAGAAATAGGAAATTTTCTTTACTCTACTCTGATTTAATGCCAACGATCGCGCGGTAAACTATTTTTGACTTGATGGCTGATTTTGATACAGCTAGGAGAAGTCCTGAGGGCTATCAGTTGACGAAGATTTTGTGATCCTAGTTTGCGTCATATCGACATTACAGACAGACAGACAGACAGACGATAGCTGTAACAGCGCTCAAATAGTCGCCTTGCTATACTCGTACGCTGTTGAAACGTAAGAAGTAATCAAAACTGTTGCCAGAAGTGCTAAATAACAACTGACGAAAGATTTTATGAATTGAAGATTTTGTACAAGAAACTACTCTTTAGAAGCTGTTCATAAGGCCTCACAGTTCTGTTCATGCTTCCATTGCAGTCGAGCAAAAAAGTAGAAATAGGGAAATGTTTTTCCCCAAATTTTTTGACCGTGACAGCTTTTATGTAATAGACCTCTGTTGCACAAAAGCTCACAAAAACAAAGTGATTGACACACTGCCCGTGAGAATAATAGAAAAGTAGCCTACTGCCGTATAAGACTAGTTAAAAAAATTTTTCTGCAAAACTGCACCAATATTTTAGGGTCCGGTAAAAATTTTAGGGATCGAGGTTTTTTAGTAACGGATGGCAATTGGAAGCGCACGAATTTTAACGCATAATAAGTAAAAGGCAATGATATGTTCTCAAAGACTTGTCCTCATCTTCGAGGCGCCTTGAGGATAAAAGAGCTGTGTCCTCGTCCTCGGGTCTCAAATCCTTGGCCTTGAGAAAAAGTCCTCGGTCATAATACCGAGGACTTTAATAAATTCTGTTCATTATCAATTTATTACCGACAAACTGAAAAAATGTTGAACATTAGCTATTGACATATCGATTGGAGCCCATTCACTTATGTTCTTAGTGGCATCACACAGGGTTCAGTGCTTGGTTGTGTTTTCTATGTAATTTAAGGACACCATTATTTTCGACAACTGTCAAAACCAGCACAACATCTTTGTCAACAATATCACTGGACCAATTTGGTATCAAGGCCTAGGCTTTGAAGTTGTACATAAATACAACATAATGGATAGTTTGTCACAAAAATTAAACTTACCGAGTCCTGAATTACAATGATCACAAGTTCACAACTCACAAGGTGTCAGTTTTTTGTTTATCTGATATTTTTTTTGCATTGTTGGACTATTCCAGTAGTAAGGCCTAGTATGATGTTCAGAATGTGCAGAATCTTACTAAAGTCACCCAATTTGATGGCAATGTGTCGCTGTGGTAGGGCCTTTTAGATGTAATTGGTTTTGACCTTGAGTTTTTTGGCCTTGGCCTTAAACTTGGTTTCAAGTCCTCGGCCTTGTCCTCGGCTCCAAGTCCTTGTTCTTGCTGTTTTTGTAAGTCCTTGTCCTCGAGCACAAAGTCCTTGATAACATCACTGGTAAGAGGCCTAATACAGTAGATTTATCTGATTTTTAGTTAATATGAAACTGCAATTTTAAGTGAATAATTTTGTTCTGCTAACTTCAAATTCGGTTGCTAAATCAAATGCGCATGCTTAACTACACTGTCCGGAAAAAACGTAACGCCTTAGACATCGTACAGTGGAAATGTCAAATCTGAACAAATCTAAATAAAATTTTGTATACTTAATGTTAAAACGATAGCCAAATTTCGTTAAAATATCATTAATTAGTGGAGTTATTAATTGTTGTATACCGATAACAAAATAGCACAGTTACCAATATAGCGTTAGACAAGCAAACCCCTCTGTTAATGCAAAATTGCGTAACTACAACAAACAACTTTTGATTCTGGCAAAATTGTACGTCATCAATGCACCATTTATTGGCAATCAAAGTGCCAAATTTCAGTAAAATCTGCCAAAGCAAACAGTAGTTAGCGGCTTTTGAGAGGACATTCCAAAACACTATTTTTAGGTCTTTGGGTCGTTATCCACAAGCACCTGAAACTGAAGTATTTTTGGGTGACCTCACAAAAGCCGCTGTAACTATTGTTTGCTTTGGCAGATTTTACTGAAATTTAACACTTCGATTGACATTAAATAGGGCACTGCTGACGTAGAATTTTGTTAAAATCAGCTGCTCTTTGTTGGAGTTATGCAAATATACACTAACAGAGGGGTTTACTTGTGTAACGTCATATTGGTATCAGAGATATTGTGTTATCGATATTCAACAATCAGTAACTCGCCTGAGAAATAATATTTTTCAGCGAAATTCGCCGATCACTTTGGCAATTTATTGCAAATCAAGTGTGCAAAACGTTATTATGATTCGTTCAGATTTGAAATTTTTATTGTACGATCTCTAAGGGGTTACTTTTTTCCGGATACAGTGTAGTTATGCCAAGACCGGGCAATGGCTAAGGCCGAAACCTAGTAATAGGCCTATAACTGGCCCAAACATTGCATTTTTACATACAGGGTTCCCAGCGGCCCAAAATGTGTACCCAGTCATCCCAATGTGGATGCCCAGTCATTGGGAAATTACACCCAGAAAATCACTATAAATAGGCCTACGCTCAAAATCTGGAGACGATTCCACTCCAATGAGTCCAATCAGTTGCTATCCACTAGGCTGCTATCTGCTACTCGAGGAATCGTTTAGCGTGCTCAGAACGCACCACATTTGTTTTTCGTCGTGGCTCCGCCCCAGACTCTGCTGGACGTAGTTAGATGTCGGTATGGGTTCAGTCGCGTAATTACTGAATACTGACCCTGCAGACCCCACAATGTCCCGCGGCTCTAGGGGGTTTTAAATTACGGTGCTCATTTTTTCTGCACAGCAAAAACACGAAATTTGATGTCCCCAGATGCGGTTTCTGAGGCGCCAAAATGCTCTCAAATGTTATTGGCCGGGGCTCTGCCCCGGACCCCGCTGAGGGAGCTCACAGCGCTTCCCAGACCCCATGCATTGTCAGGGCCTACGTGTAAGGAAAGGGAGCGTAGGGGGAACGAAAAAACAAAAGATAAAGTAAAGGACAGAAGGCGAGGGCAGGAAGAGAAACAGTGTGAAGGGAGGGGGAAAGGAGAAGGGGCCCTGAATGATTTTCTTACAAGGGGCCTGAATTTTCAAGTTACGCCACTGTATGGATTCTTAAGGTCCTAATATAGGCTTAGCTCTCGTCAGCATTATACCGAATGTACAAAAGATCAGCTTATACACTTGTTAATGGCGACTTGTAATGACTGACACTTCGAAAACAGCGAAAATCATACGAAGGTGATACCACTCACCATTAAATCGCCTAACTGTCAATGTGCTGATGAGTAATATCGCCTTTTATGATTTTTGCTGTTTTTGATGTGTGTCAGTCATTGCATGTCGCCGTTAACAAGATTAGTGTCTTAACGGATGTTTTGTACATTTGTATTTGCTGTTTTATTATAAAAAGTAATGATTTGCTGTTGGTGATCAAATAATCCGTCTTCCACGAATATGAAGACACAGAGCCTTAAATATTTTCGGGTCAAGACCTTGACCTTTCATTATCACGTAATGTCATCGGTCACTCACGTGACCATTGGACTCGGCGTGGGCACTTTCCAAGGACTTAGGGGGAAGATAAACGCCACTCTGTTGAGTCACTTGAGTATGACCTCATTTAGTCAATTTTCAAGCTCCACCTGCTTTGTCGTTCGCTTGATTTTGGCATTTAACTACAAAAAGCCATATGTCACCAAAGTGGGTTCCCAGTCAAAATTCCAAAAAAATGCACTGGGCCAAAACCAGGCTGGGCATTGTGCACTAAATGTAACCAATATAGCCGAAAATTTATACATATCCTTAAAAATCACACAACAAAAACTAGGTTTCTTCTCAAGGCCCACACTTTAAAATTCAATGCAACGACTATTGACTACCAAACAATGAATTGCTGTGTATGTAGAATGTTAATTTTCTTCTCTCACATTTGTTGATTATGTATTAAAACTCACTTTAACTCAGTGTGACCTATTAAATCACTGTTTTTATAGATGTGTGTCATCAGCGTGTATGCTAGAACATTCAGCGATGTGTATTATAATAACTTTTGTCGTGATTTTTGTAACAGCTACCGGTATACATGTTATCCTAGCTACTTAGAATATCATACTTCTTATTTTTCGTTAAAGTTCTTATTACTTGTCATGTGCATTCTTTTGCTGTCAATTTTTCTAAGTTTACATTGCTATTGTTCTGAGTATATTCATTTTTTAGATGATGATTATTTTATAGTGCAACATACATGCCTTGAGGTCTGTGTTGGCGATGTGATGTTAAATAAAAAATAATTGTTGTACGGTGTAAATTACTTCTTAACAGAAAGCACACTTCATCACATACAAATACCAGCATCATTTGTGACTCAACTGAAATCTCCTTAGCTTCAACCTATTCACTTCAATACCAGTAAATCTGTAATTATCCCAGCAAAAAGATTATGTGATAACCTGTGTTTATCTGTCTGTTGGTTTATCAGTTTGTTAGCAGGATTACACAGTTGCAGGCAGATTTGGCTCAAATTTTTAGGGAAGGCTAGACTTGACTCAACTTACAGTTGGTTACATTTTGGTGGCAAACTGAGCTGCCACCCGGCAAATATAAAAAAATGGTTGTATTAAGGTTTTTTTTTTGATATTTGCTAAGTTCCAAGAAGTTAAGAAGAAGCCAGAAGTTAAGATGCCAGAAGTTAAGTTTTTTTGGTATTTGCAAAGATGCTTGATGGTGGTTTGCATTCTCTCACAGCCGTTTTCGTTCTGCATGAATTCTACATATAAGCAAGCATACAGCCATTGTTTACTTTCACAAAAATAATTTATTCTTAACATTTGATGGTAAATGGACAAAAGGTGGATGAAAGAAGACACACATTGGCTTCATGATTTATAGACTGCCATGAAAGTTTCATACTAACCAAAAACATACTCATAATTAGAGACCAATGCAATTTTCTGAGAAAAATGCAAATTACATGGCGATTTGGAGGAAATGCAAATTACACACAAATCACAAGAGAAGGTTAAAACTGCCTGAAGTTAAAGTAAAATAATGATGCTAGGATATATGCAGATTACAAAGTAGGTGTAGTGGCAGTTTAACCACCTCATGTGCTATCATCATTAAATTATTATTAGTATGTAAGTAAGTAAGTACCAATTTATATAGTGCCAAAATTTCACAGGAGAATCAGGGCGCACTGGAAAGGGGTGCTAGGGGGCAAGATAAGCAGACTAAAAATAGTAAGTCTTAAGATGACGTCTGAAAGAGGCGAGTGTTTGAGCTTGATGGATATGAAGAGGAACGGAATAATATACTTTTGGTGCAGAAACTCAAAATGCACGGGAACCAAAAGACAAGTTGTGGCGCAGAACGTCAATTAGATGGCTAGAAGACGAGCGTGTGAACCTTATAGATTTGTGATGATGTAGAAGATCAGTGAGATAAGGCGGGTTACCGGTATATATAGCTTTATAGGTAGAAGAAGCAAGCTTGAACTTCATTCACCATTCAACAGAAAGCCAATGAAGCTTTTCCAGAAGATTGGTGAATGGATGTTGGCGGTCTTTCATTCAAATCATTAACCATCACTATCAGTCATATTATAACGAAATTATGCACTAAATATCAAGAAAATGACCTAAAATACCGTTACAATACAAAAATGCTAGGATTTTGCATGATATCGCATGATTTCACAGACATTTCCAATTACGCAGAAATCTGCCATTTGCACTGATCATGTCGCATCCACAAATTAGAGTGTGCCTTACACACGAACGGGTTAATGGAGAAGGCAGCTGAAATGGACTTAACTGAAAGTGGACTTTTGAAAGACTGTGTGATGTGTGTGTATGTGGCATATCAGTGTCAAAAGGTTTGATGTCAAGGCAGGAAACATAATGACAGCAAGAAGTAGTTAATTCAGTAAATTAATGTTAATTACATTCTGCTGGTCAATTACAGACTGATGGTGATGACAAAAAGCAAAGTTTTATCACGGTCAACAAGAATTAATTAGTCGGCCCAGAAACGTTAGTTTTTGGAGCAGACTAATGTTTTACTGCAGATGTTTTCTTTTCTATTTCAACGCGAGATCTCTGAGCTCCGTTGGCCGATCGGTGTGAAATTTTGCACGATGATCAGTAGGAGGCTAATTTTTTAATCCCGGTCTAAAATTTTGGGGGCCCTCTGAAAAAAAATTTACGGGAAAAACGTGCAAAATTTGACCCGATTTTTAATGACTTAAAACTTCGACAGCAAATATCTCTGGCATGGATGAAGATATTCAAAATTGGACAAGTATTTGATCTACCATGATTTCTCCCGCGTTCAGCGAAAAAAGTCAGGTGAACTTTCGTCCACTAACTACGGGGGTTTAGAGGTGGAATCATACCCACCCAAACTGACTTGTTCAGAAAACCATATTTTGGCCCATAAAAGGTGCTGCAACCTCAAATTTTTACATGCGCTATAGAATGACCAAGTCTTGCTAGCACACACCCCACCAAGTACAGAGTTCACTTTCACAATTTTTTTCAAAAAGTAGTCAAAAACTAGCTTAAAATTCACCAAATGCATGTCTACAACTTCTGGTGTAGGGTAAATAGCTCCACGAAACTTTGCCACTTGACATGCTGCTAGGTGACAGTGATAACGCGAATACAACTTTTAAGGGCACTGCCGCCTTAAAATTTGGGAGAGCAAAAAATGTCTAAAATTCGGTGTGATTTAGAACAACTTTCGACTTTGACCACGGATATATGATCTCTGGAACCCATAAAGATACTGACAAGCGAAAAACGGCATTATCAATGGCAATCGTTCCCGCATTAAACAAAAAATTGGTAAACTTTTGTTCACTAACAAAAAAGTTACAGGTGCATGGTGACCCACCCTAAGTCGACAATATGCGTTCTGCGAATGCTAAGGCATATGACTTCGGGCCACGTAACTCTGCTAAGATAGGAATTTCAACCCCCCAAATTTCACCCCCAATCGGACTTATGATGCCGGGTGGACTGACGCTGGGATTTGCCCCAAATTTCTAATTCATTTTCTGAATTTCACTTGTAATTCAGTTTAAATTAGTTATATCATTCAGTGAGAAAGCACAGTAAATAAGCTCACTGCAAAAAGTACAGTACACCAAATAGTGAATAATGACACTGCATTCACATGAGTCAGCCTCCGTGCAACGTCGATATGAACAGAATGGTGTCATTGTCACAAAGAGTATAATTCAGTTCTCCGCACAGCTCCCAATCTGTGTTGTTTATAAGCACAAGAATTCCCGGTCGAACTGTAGAACCCTGCAAAAACATGTCCGCGCGTTGCCTGAGCATATTGTCACGTATCCAAACCAGCAACTTGCGAACAGTCCATTGTGAGTCTGTCTCAGGCAGTGTGACCCGATGATCTTTTACACCATCAAAGAGCAGCTCTGCACCACCGCGGAATTCTAACATCAAACTGCAAGGCATGTTCAGCAAAGGCTGTCCAGTTTCAAACACAGAACCTTGGTGTGCGTGACATCGACATCAGCATCAGCAATTCAGCATCTGACTGCAAGCAAACAATACAAAGCATTTGAAGCTCAAAAGCCAACACACTTATCAGTAAAAACAAGAGGGCCGCCCACTATGGGGCCGTCCTTGCAGTTGAGTACGTGCATGCTGTTTTGGGGCTTTCTACATATATAGGTCTGTTTGTTCCTGCAATAGAGGGTATAGGCCTAGTCACAGAAACATAATGAGTACAAACTTATTTTTGAGCCCTATTGTGATAGCTGTCATTTAATTGCACCAATCATAACTTTTACAGACCAGTTACTTTGTTGTAAGATTTCGATATCTTGGTAAATATCGTATCAAATTTGAAATTCTGATATTGACGTATCCCTAATAAATATCTATGTATTGTATTTGCGTATCTATGGTAAACATAAACAAACCACTACCATAGACGGAGTTCTAAAATGGTATTTCATTAGCCGCCGTGACCTTGACCTTTGACCCTTTGACCTTGAAATTGGTCCACTGGGTGCTCGTGTCCCGAGGATCCTTCCTACCAAGTTTGGTATTCATAGGCCTTTTCGTTTTTTCTCTAGGTGGAGGCACGGGACGGACAGACAGACAGACGGACAGCATCGATACATAATGGGACCTCCTTCTAGGAAGGACAGCCCCATAATAATGGTGATATGGCAAAAGCTTCCCACCAGGATGTATGAAATAGCAATCAATGCTTACAGTTATGGTTAGGGTCCTCAGGAATAAGGTTAGACTTATGGTTGAAGTTAGCATTAGAATTCAGGTGGGTGCTGACACCTAGCCTAAGGGCTTGCACCAAACTGAACACATGCGTTACTGGTGAGGCATGTATGCTTGCACAGTATATGCTTGCACAGTAAAAGCGCATGCCAAGCCATTTGAGTATACATGTATATAGTAACACGCAAGGCGTCATAAAATTAAGGTAACTAATGACTATATAAAGTTTAATAAAGCCACCTGCATATTAATATCGTTCAAACCTCAAAGATTGTAAACAGTACAACAGGAAGCGACATTACGTGTCGGGGGTGAAAAGTAGACGGAATTAGAATTTGAAATACGGCCTAAGCCCTGTTCACAATATACCGAATTATCGAAGGAGAATAAGCAAGTCAATTTCCACTGATTTGTCGGCAGCCGACTTTTTCGTCGTCAGCCAGTCACAGAGGACTGAAAGGAGATCACGGGTAAATCAGCCGCGTTCACTGCTGTGTTGCTCTGTCATCACTCATCAGAGTATTTGGATCTGTTCGTAAGTTTAATTTTAGCCGACCGTTTAAATCGAGTTTTTTCCTACGATGTGTCGGCTGTCTGTCGTCTGTTTGTATTGTGGCTAAACGGTAGGTTTTACTGGAAAACTTAGGCCCTCTTACACGATTAATTAGCCCCGTGTCACTGCTTTTCTCGTACAAAATTTCAGGAAAAATGTGCGTTTTTAGTTGATAAGTTGCTGTATGAAAAACGGCAAAAGGTAGAGCTAAGGTTAGGCCCTATTGACTGATCACTAATAGAAATAAGTCTTTCTAGATGACATAAAAACAATTTACCTTGGATGACGTACTTAAAAGGTCATTACGCATTCTGCTGTGCCAATCGTGCAGTGCTGTGGCTAAACGGTACGTCGCAGGGGCCAGGGGGTCGGTCATGGTACCGTTGGATAAGGCGATGTTGAGTTCCTATAGGCTGTCAGTAGTAACGACGTCTCTATCTGCAGTGGTTTGGCTGCAATTTTGAATGCAAAGTTTCTGCTTGCAGTCATTACACATGTGCGCCGAATTAACATGCCTATCCGTATTCTAGCGTTTGATATAGCAGCGTCACCATAGCGTGTATGGATTGCAGTCATTCTAGAAAATCGCTTTTTTCCGCGAGCAGAAGTCAAACACTGCTTTCGTATATAGGCAGTACGCGGTCGGCCGGACGTGTGGATCGCCCCCTGAAATATGTCTCCCCCTGAGGATCTGTACCGGTAGGCCTACAGTCTCCCACCGGAGATTCTGTACCGATACGAAGTCTCCCCCGGAGAAATTTAGCCCGGTACAGAGCCTATTATATCTTCTCCTCCGTCATTATAGATTTGCCCCCGCCATTACAGACTTTCTCCCCATGACAAAATCTCCCCTTCCATATACGCCATTAGTGTGGCCTAACTAAATGTTGTAATAACACTCTCTCCACTATGGCAAACTGTCGCTTTGCATGTAATGCTGCACTATGAACGTTAAGTAATGAGAAAAGAATTTTACCACAACATCATATTCGTTTGTGATTATCATCATCTGCTAATATTGTCATTATAGATTGGCCCCCGTTATTACAGACTCTCCCCCGTGACAAAGTGTATCCTTCCATACACTATGAACTTGGCTTACGAAATGAAGTATGTAGGCATTACAGACTTTCTCCCACCGTTACAAAATCTCCTCTTCCAGCTAATGCTGCACTATCAACAATAAGTAATTAAGAAAGATTTTGATACAACATCACCTTCGTTTTCCAGCATCATCATTATTTATATAGCAAGGTAGTCCCAGCAACATCATCATCATAAACATGGTCACTGTTGTCATCCGCATCATTAATAACATCGCATAGCTACAGTATACAGTCACTGCAGCACTTCGGCACCCGAGTCGCCATCGGAGAGTCGAGTAACCTTGCGTTGTCTCGCCCATGTTGTCTGGTGTCATCGCGATGAAACTGCTCAAGTTTCCAGGACTCCAGGCACCGCGCTAGATGGTCGCGCCTCTGCTGCGTGTGGAAAGGTGCCTGCAGGCACGGTGCGTTCTTCAACGCGAGCTCGGTGGCGTACGCTACCGCATAGACGCCGCGATCGTAATCACTGGGCTGCGGCGTACTTGGCATTGACTTGCAGCTTGCCTTTGTCGTCAACTTTTGTACGCAGATTGCATAATCCTTTACAGTGTCCGCTTGCGATGTCCATCTCTGTAGTCTGAGCTTAACTACAACCCTGCCTGTCAGATGTCAAAGTCGCCATGCAGTCTCAACTTCTCTGTACGCCAACACTGCAACCACTGCAGCACGCCTGCATCACACTGCAGGGATGCTCATTGCCTGGCTGGGGGGGAGACTCTGTCATGGGGTGGAGACATCTACATGGCGGGGGAGACTTTGTAATACCGGTACAGAGTCTCCGGTCGGATACTCTGCTATGGGGAGACTCTGTAATGTGACACCGGCTCTAACGAAAAAGTAAAAAAACTGGGCTACTTGTACTGCTGTTGAAGTAATGTACACGATCTAGCTATAGTACACAATTTGTTTATGCCGCCGTATAGAATTAATAAATACCGGTACTTACTCGTAGTCGCTGTCGCGCGTAAAAATAAGATTTTTAGCCCCGAATTTTGCCTTTTCGGATGTTAATTTTTCGATAAGGAGATTTTCTGAGTATGCGCTTTGATTCTCTTCTGACGTAGGCCCTAGTTCTGAAGATTTGGCGCTATATAAATTGGTACTTACTTACTTACTGACAATTTTTCGTCAGCCCAAAATTTAAAAGGGGAGCATAAAGCTTTGTTCACACACACCGATTTGTCCGCCGATATGGATTCGGTAATCAATGATCAGTTAATCACGTAGGCCTACGCATAGCAATAAATTGCGTTTTTTCTCGCACAAACGCATTTAGCATTTCAACCTTGCATAGCACGGAAAGTAGCCCATATTCGAGCTAAATGATAAAACGTGAGACAGCTGGCGTAAATTATCGTGAGACTGAGATAAATTAATAGCATTAGATCGACCGACATAGTGAGCCAATATTTATTGCGACAGTTGTATGCGGAGCGCATTCGTCAAACCGGATGCACGTGATGTGATGACGTCACAGATGGCTAGTCGGCGCCGGGGCTTGCAGGTAACAAGGCCGGTGGCCATGCACTGCAGCTGTTCGTCTACCTGTGTAACACAACGTGTATCGTCCGTGCAATCTCTAACGCCCATGCAGTTCTGCCAATAATCGATCACCGGGCGTTATTGATGCCGAGTATTACTTGCACATTTTTTTTGTCATGAGGCGATGAGTTCGTGCAGATACGAGAGATGCGGTTGTCATGTTGTTACGACGTCAAGACGAAGCGAACTATGACTGGTGGAGTAAACGTTCTGCAGTCAATGATACTGATGACACTCGTGTATGTCTGTCGGGTTGTCGTCAGCCAGTCGCGCGGTCAGTCCTTCTGTATAGCTAAAGTAGGCTACTTTGCAATAGGACTGTCGAATTAACGCCTTAATGCGTTAAGAAACTAATTGTAGTTAAGGAGTTTGCGCCGCTAAAAAAATTTAACGCACTGCAGGCACAGTTGAACTGCGGTTATTCGACTAACGGAACGATTAATAGTGCGGTTGCACGTTACTGCTTTTTTTCTAACTCAATCATTAAACAACGAATGTTATTTCATTTTGATTATTTAATTTAAGTGCACTAATTCTTGTGGTAGTTTATTTCATCTGCCTACGTACTATGCTACTGAAAAAATATTTTCTGACATCCAGTTATTCTCTAGGCTTAACCAATGCAATTCGCGACTCCACGAAGACCACATTTTGATTTGAGATTGTTCCAGTAGGCACTGTAGGCTAACAGGTGATGATGATGATGATGAAGGACGAATAAACTTTAGCGTGGCGTCAAGTCATAAGACTACAAGGACACGTAACAATAAGCTTAAACAGTAAAGTCACGTAATAGTAGTCAGTGCAATAAGACGTTTTTAGTCATGGCTGTATGACCGGGCAAAAAGTTCGGTTTTCAGTCTGCTGCGGAAAACTTGCAACGACGGAGACGACCGGACCGACTCCGGCAGACTGTTCCAGACCGATGCAGCAGTCGCTGGAAAGGTGCGGTCGCCAATGGTAGAA
>Ga0209367_1004304_pt1 | contig 19601 bp, 17 predicted proteins | sample WorMetLIZISLAND2_FD_187412 | JGI IMG/M metagenome (GOLD analysis project Ga0209367, IMG submission 187412) | Marine gutless worms symbiont microbial communities from Max Planck institute for Marine Microbiology, Germany - Olavius geniculatus... ...
CTCACCCCCCTCCCCCCCAATGTCGCACATCATCACAATACTGTGAAACCTTTCCCGTCTCGGCACGCGACGTCATTTATGGACGACCCCACATACGGTGCTCTATAAACACATTTAGTATGTTGACTGACTGGTCGAAGCAGCATCACATTATAGACAGTAACTACAAATATAACGTACGATGTTGTCATCATCTGCATCATCATCATCAGCAGCAGCAGCAGCAGCAGCATCATCACTGCTACGTTTCCTTGACCGCTTCCTACGCCTTGCTTGTCTCCGGCATGCTTCCTTCTACAATAACAAATCCAGGAATAAACAGCATAAAATAATGGGCACAGAGTATGACGCACACAATTTTAGAAGAGTTTTTGGTCAATCTTCCGTGACAAGACTTTTTCCCTGACATTTGTCTGATCTTTACTAAAATCCTCAACATTTCCCTGACAGCTGCAAAATTCCCCGACATTTCTCTGTTTTCCGGACAAGTGGTCACCCCACATATCCAAAATCCTCACTACTAAACAGTAAACAATAAACACTAACGTAAAAAACTTGCATACTGCAAGTATAAAGCAAATAAATTAGTAAAATTCATTTTCTTCAAGCAACTATTTTCCTCGACTCTTATTGGTTACCATTATTCTATACTCAGTGTACCTTAACTGCATGACATGTAATCCTGATTGGTGTCCGATTGGTGTGCAGAACATAAACGCTTAAGGAAACATCATCAGCATGTGTACAAACAATACAGCCAACAACTGGGTAAAAAGCATGCAAGATACAAAGCTAAATCTGAAAAATGCATATCACCATAACACAAAATTTTAGAGCTGTCAAAGTGTTAATTTTTTTAACGCATTAATTAACGCACCCAGGCCCATAGTGAGGGAGAGTAGGGAAGAGTTACCCCAGCAACGTTTGGGGGGCCCTGCCTAACGTAATCGTTAGCATAGAAATCTATTAGCCTGTCATCTAAATAATTATTTATTCACAGTGGTGATGGAACGGCAGCTATACTGTTTAGTTACTTGAACTCACTCGATTGTCAAATAGTACAGATAACGAAATATTAAAACTTTTGCTTTTCAGAATTTAGTAAAATTAAAAATTTACACATGCGTGTTAATTTTTTTAATGCGTGTTAATTTTTTTAACACGCGTTAATTTATTAACGCATTAACGCGTTAATTTGACAGCTCTGAAAAATTCACTAAATAATAACATAGAAATACTGTCCATCATGCTGTTTCTACAAATGCCCTAAACTGACCTTTCGCAGTTTCTGTTCTTTCCAGAGCTTCAATTCTTGTTGATATTTTTCCATTTTTTTCAGAAATTCTTCATCGGCTTGTTCCTGCATGTCGTCCAGCTCGTCAGCAATGTCGGCCTCCCACTCCGCGTTATCATGCGTTTTGTCTGACGGCTCCCTGCTCAACACACAGAACTCGCTGCTGTACCTTACGACAAAATGTGTCCATGCAATTAGTCCAAATCACGTCATGTGACGTACAGTAAACTGAGCTATTCATTGATGGGACAATATTTTCACACCTTTAAACAATACTGCCCTCCAAAATGGTACCATGGTCCCAACCCATGCTATATTTTCCCATCTTGAACTAATACTGCCTTACACAACCAACATGAGACACTCAGCGTGATCGGAGTCGAAAAGGAGTGCCAATCTTTTTAAAAAATTGGGTGCAGAATGTTCAGATGCCCCCAAATTTTGCAGGGTAGGCATCAAATCTCACCGACTAGACTCCAACCATCACATTCACTAAGCTGTGCTCAATTCCCACATTAGCATTGCAACTACATTAATGGCCTTTGCTGATCGAGTGGCGGCTTATCAAAACACCCACTTAACACTGGCATGCAGCCATCGCACGAGCGAGCGGCCCGGCCGTGTTTTTTTTTGTGTATTATCGCGCCAAGCCAAGTATATACGCCGTGGCCGATGAAAAGCACCTTGGACTATTTCGTCGTCAAACTGTAACCGATTTTTTACGCACAACAGCACATAGTGTTAAGCGTGTCTTAGCTATCGTAGAAGCATGCATGTGTGTCTGTGTGTATGTCTGTCTGTCACACTTTGCGAGTGTATCAAAGCGGTGCAAGCTAGATCACAAATTCTTCACCATGGCTGCCACAAGAAAGCCCAGCTAACGCAAAAGAAACACGTGACAGCGGTGCATGTACATAGGCGCAATGCGAACTAATCTAAGCCAGTACGGTCGGCTATCCTAGCGACAACTAAGCATTTTTGTTTAAAAAAACTGCAAGAGTTTCTTTCTCGGAAAATGCACATTTATCAGTCTACGTCCGAAGTAAGTTACGCCTATAGTCTTCAATCTGTAAGAGAGGTCACTACGTCTACAGCGGAGTACACACACAAACACATGTACAACTTAACACTAGAAAAACCGGTATTTTGTTATAGCCAGAAGGACCGTATGGGTCAACTTTGACCCCTGACGTATTTCAATGCTATCCATCGATTTCAATTATGGAAACAGTGTGGAACGTGCTCGCTAGACAAGTGCTAGATGAAATGGCCTGACGAGCTCATCAAGCACGCCGAGAGCTTGACACGTCAGCTTGTCGAAGGACGACCTCATCAAACAAACTGCATAAATGCTTTCTATATCCAAAACGTAAGCACTCAGCACGCACTCATCAAGCTGGCTTGATGAACTGGCACAATGAACTGGCTCGTCAAGCACACCGAGCACTCATCGATGCGCATGACGAGACAGTTGGAGCCAGCTCATTGAGCGCTTGTTTAGCTTGACTCTATCGTGCCTGGTACCAAAAAATTTGGGCCGCTTGCAGATTTTATGGAAGAATTTTTTCAATAATTGTCAAAAAATGTTGAAAAAATTGGGTCAAATTTAAGAGGCGATTTCTGAGAAATGGGCGAATATTTGGAAATGCATACCCCCTAGCAAAATAAGGTTATTCTCCAACAATATGGTGAACGAAATGGATTGATCCACCCCACAGGTTCTGCCACAAGCGTTGAAGCACAAGTGACACCCCAAAATCGGGGGAATCGCTTAACATTCGCCCCTTCATCCCCCGTTTAATCGAGGGGGCCAAAAGTTTGCCAAAACACGTCCCCTAGGAAGCCCTTTGGGAAAAAATTTCAGCACCTCAGCTCCCCTAATAGGGGAAATATGGGGGTTGAAGAAAAAATTTCCCCTCATGCCCCCTCAAAATCCCTTCGATGCATTCACCCAAAGTTCTGCCTCTGACCATCCCTCAGTGTCCCCTACAAATGGCGAAAATTTGGCGCATGTAGCGGCCATAGCTTTTCGTCTAGAGAAAAGATGTGGGTTGAGCGAATGCCAAGGTACTGCTTCCAGGAATTCCTCAAGCTCGGAGATAGCTTGACACTCCTCTCACAAAAAAGCAAAATTCGGTGCATTCATAATGTCCTCTGTCAAAAATTTGCAGCCGTCAATCGAAAAATTGCAACCGTCTGCCAATCTTACTTATTTTCCCCACAACGCTGGTGGTCTAATATAAAGTAACAACATTATCAGAGGCAGAATTTAACCAACATATATGAGCATCGAAATGTCTGTCTGTGAACGCACTTTCTAATGAGCAGCTTGATGGACGTGTTGGTGAACTTAGATTGACGCAGAGCTTTGATGTCTTTCCAAGTATTGATGATGCTCCGCAGCAGAACACGCTCCGCTTCCATCTCTCGATCTCTCTGCTTCCTTGTTATCCTACACACACGTCATAAACAGACTCGCAGTTCAAACTGCACCAATCAATCAAACACAGCATCGCTTATCAGTCACGCCGAGCTGCAGAATGTACCATTCACTCGGCATGCCCTGGAATCTTTTTGCTCTTAGGTTGTTGTGTTTTCATAAGCTGGCAAATCATATTTGTGTGATAGCTAAACTTATTCTAATAAATTAATGAAAAATCTTTAAGCTAATATGTGCTAGAGCCAAAGGCTGAATCAAGAACATGAAAATACTAGGCTATAATTTGAAAATGTACTTTACACCTTGGTGTTGGTTACATACTAAAATGGTTTACCTGTCCACAGACAGTCACCCATCCAAGTAGTAACCAACTGATCTGATAGTGACCCAACTGGGAGTGAAATCCACAACCTCTTAATCCTCAATCATAAGTCTGACACCCTATGCAACCAACCCAATAAAAGGTTAAAGATGGTGATACAGCTCTTTATAGGAAGCCCATTTCAGAGCTACGGAGCATCACCAGCCATATGGGATCCCACAGTGTTACCTGCCACCCAACACAGGTGAACGCACCCCATCTTGACCCCAGCCAGATAGGGTAGGATAAAAGGCTGAGTTGATCTAAGCAGCTGCCGAAATGCCAAAATGGTTTACCTGCTCGCATGCAATAAAATTGTAATTCTGTGTGTTTATCAGTTTATATAGCTTATTAGTAACCATGACAGCCTGAGTATATTCGAAGATGATTTACCTCATTTCTTCGTGATAGCCCTTGAGTCTATGCTGCTGGTCCTGCAACCAAGCTTCACTGACAGCTTCGCTCTGACTCTAGTGCAACAGCAAGATCAACATCAGCAACAACAACGACAACAACTGAGGTTGTCACATAACACAAAACACCTTATTTCACCGACCAATGAAACAAGGACTAAGCATAAATGACTAATCAACAGAATTAAATGCGGCATTGCAAGATAAAATAAGTATCCGAAAAAGATTTGCTTGTGTGTATCGATTAACCCACAAACACCAGTTAATGAAATTAAACTGTTTATGAAAACCTGTGATCAAACAAAGATTATAATAAGATGGATATCAATCTTCTGAAATATTTAAAATTCTCGAAAGAAAACAAGCAAGATCAACAAAAGTCAGTACGTAGTTACTAAAAATGAATTTATATTTACAGGCACAAAAAATATTGAAGAAATGCCTGTCCGGCTCAGGCTTTATTACGCACAACAGCAGCTACTGCTGTAGCGCATCTTAGCCATTGCAATTCTGTCCGTCTCTCCATCCGTTCATCTGTCTGTCCGTCACACGGGTGGATCAGTCAAAAACGGTGCAAGATAAGATCACAGAATCTTCACCGTCGGTTGCCTGGAAGACTCTAGTTTCAGGAACCGTAAAGCCTTTCCAAAAATTTGAAGGGGTCACCCTGAACAAGAGCGCTAAATAAGAGGGGAATGGAAAAAATTGGCGATTTTCAGCCGATACGGCGTTGGCTGAGAGAGACAGGTGGTGCCCTCTAGTGAGTACAAGTAAAACACTATAGATAATTTGCCGCCGGTCGTCTGACGCTCTCTGGCAACTAATTTAAGACTTTGTTTTACTGCGCTTTCGAGCATGCACCACTGTTGCGCGTTCCCGCTGGTGTTAGCAGGGCTTTTCTTGTTTTTCAACTGGACAAATCACCCCAATACCAGACTATTGGATTAAATACTAGACAAGTGGCAACCCTAGTGGCAACAGCAACAATGATACCAATTAATGAACATGCTATTCTAATGGCCTAATGGCCATTGTCCAAGTAAATCTAGTTTAGCTGCTTACTTCCTGATTCTCAATCTCTGCACATTATCCCTATCCTAAGCCTGTACCTTTGCAGGAAATGCAAAATTCATTCTCCATATTTCCTGCGACACAATAACATCAAGTCTTGCTCAAAAGTCCATTCTATATGGTTCCACAAGTCTCTATCACCATACATCATTTCTGTTTCCACCAGGTCTAAATCAGCTTTACGTTCAAGCATACCAAACCACTGCCACTCGATAAGCCTGATCCAATAGTTAATTGTTTCACAAATCGACCAAAACAAATGCATTATTTGCAAATGAAACATACCTGCTGTCTATCAATATTGTCTTTGATGTGGTTTGTTGCTCCTTTCAGTGATTTCAGCTAGCAAAGGCACACAGTTAGTTCACATTAACAGCAAAACTTCACCAATGCATGCATTCCGTAACAACATGTACATTCATTTTGAAAATTCCTTCAAAAGTTTACCTTGTTAGCATCCACCAAACTGAATCTATCTTCACTTCTCCAATGTATAACAACACAGAGAAACAGATGAGAATAAAAAAAATTAGCGTCACCCACATTCATGAACCTTACTCACGTACAAAAAAAACTACAGGTCGTTTTACGCTTGGTATGAGCATTGGAATGGCGGCATAGCTCAGTCGGTAGAGCGTTGAACCTTGGATCGAAAGGTCCCAGGTTCAAATCCCGTCAGAGCCGACTCAGCCCTTCATCCATCTTGGTCAATAAAACGAGTAGCACAACAGGCATAAATAAGCAGGAAGTCTCTGTTGAGGACTAATCCACCCAACAGAGATGTATGCAATCTCGAGTTGTACTCCCTGGCTCAAGGATATCGCAAAGGGATGAGCTCCTCTATACTGTGGCTACCGACCTTGTGCAATATAAACCCTTTATTTTTTATGAGCTTTGGAGTGGGAGATAAGCATTGCCATAAACTCATAAACTCGGTAGAAGGATAATTTCATTATATGCCATAAGCTACCTGCAGTCATCTTCCAAAGTCTGCCGCAGCTAAAGCCAACAACAAGATGCACCTGAACTTCTAATTGCAAGCCCAATGCCGTAAACATTAAACAATAATAAAACAACAAATACAGAAGAGAATTATTTTAGAATATGTCAAAGTAAAAGACCTTTGCAGCCAAAAACTCCACAGTGCGTTTCCGCATGCGTGAGACATAGTCGTCATAAAGCCGAGTGATCTGCGATGCGTAGACATGCTCCTGGCTGAACAAATGATGATGCCAGAACACGATTGAGTTGACATCAACGTCCAGCTGGTACTGACCACCACTCAATGACATTGCCTGCTTGTCCGTCATCTTAGCCTATCAAATATCACCATGGTAAAGGTACGGTGATGGTAATTATACCTATACAGTGCCATGTGCGAAGCTACAAAGGTGCTAAATGACAGTCGATCCGGTGAAAAACAAAAATGTTTTAAAATGCTTCTTGAAGACAGATTTGAAGTTGCACAGTAAAATGTTTGAGGGGAGGATATTCCAAATAGTAGGTGCTGAGTAACAGAAAAAAACGATCAACTGCTATGAAAATGGGAAAAAAAAACAGCTGCTTAATCTATACAAATCTAACCTTTTATAACTCGATTAGAGTTAGCCAAACAGTCAATAACGGACGGCCAGCTTGAGTAAGTTGCCGAGACATGCTGAATGCAAAGATGATGACAAGTGGGTTATGCCAATGCTTAACGATCAAGATCCATATAACTACAGCTAGAAAAAAACAGGGAAGAAAGACTCAATCACAATGTCAAGTAAAAGAATATTGACCAGTTGGTAACAAATGCAAAATGAAAATTAACCAAGGAAGATTATCTGGAATGTAAGTGGCTTCATAATATTGCTGGTTCAACTCTGAGTCATGTTGCTATCAAGGTCAACTCAGCCTTCCAACCCTCTGGGGCAAGTAGCTCTGAGATGAGTTTTCTATGTCTGTAAAAAGTTCTGATCCGATCCAGAAATTTTCAAATTTCAGAAACTTTCAGAAACAGGCGTTAACCTCTAGATTAAGTCTGAATAACAGCAACTTTACACAAAGTGCATCCTGCAATAACTATTATTGGAGTAATTAATATTACCAGCAGCCTCTGTACCGAGAAAAACATGAAGATACCATAAAACTTCTAATAGAAGCCCCTGGCTTCTATTAGAACATTTGACTTAGACCCCTGACTTGTATTAGAGACCTACCTTTTGTTTGAGTCCTGGTTTCTATTAAAACAGTGTCAACGTGCCATACCAGGGTAATACATTTTTTCTATAGATAGTGTGTGCAATACTATACAATACCATACAATTTAGGGTGAGTGAATAGAACTACTACTACTGCAAACATGTACTACCATTACTACAACTGCTAGTACACTTACAACTACTTGAATGTCTGGCTTATATTGGACACCCACTTATTTTGAGTACCTGGCTTCTACTAAAACATCAGATTCAGCCCCTCCCACCCCCCGGCTTGTATTAGAGACCCAGCTACTGTATGTGACATAGCTTGTATTAGAAGTTTTATGCTAAGCTCCAATGATCGCAAAAAAATGTGACAAGACTTAAGAGTAAATGTATACAGAGACATACATGTACGTATGGAGTTGTGAGTCCAGGTCCTTCGTCGTCCATCATTGGAGGACGTAAGGAGATCTCCTTCACAGGGTCAGGCAGTGCAAGGAGTCGGCCGTCTTCACCAAACCACTTCATGCTCTAGAATACAAGCAGCAGACAATAATCATCAACCTTAATAATGGTCCCATACAATCACGCACAGACAAGCCTACATGCAAAACAGTCAACATATCATCGCCATACATATTTGTTTTACGGAAAGTTAACAAATGCAACTTCTAACAAAGCAAATATAAAATACATTTTAAAATATGCAAACACTAGAAATAAACGTGACACTGATGCATTTAAATACAGAATGAAAGCCAGCTTAAGACTACTGAACAAACTTAAAAACAAAGGCAAGAAAAAGTGATGGATAACTTACGAGCAAAATAAAAAAAAAGTGAGAAAATGTTCCAAGTCTGATTATTACAATTACCTTATTGCTGCAAAACAAATGCATTTAATTCCCAGTAACATATATGGCTTTGATAATACCGTAAATAAGAAATGAAATAATGTTGGTTTGTAAGGGTGTTTAGATGGTACCCCCCTTTTTCCTAATTATGCATCAGCAAGAGGATAGCAAGCCGTGGAAAGTAATTAGACAAAACTGATGTAGAAAGAAGTGCGAACCACGCACGTCTTTAATCAAGCTGATCAGAGCGGCAACTGACAACTAGCTGCTGCGTTGCGTCGGCCCAGCTGCTGTCTGGCGGCCTTTAACCCTTTTGCTTACATTAACCCATGCATGCTCCATATAGGTTACCCATCCTGTCCAACTAATGACCAAACTCATATGATATTGATCAAACAAAATTCAGCTGTGACAAAAATTACATTGACAAAGCAGACGACAACTAGCAAACCGCAATCTATCAGCGATAACTGAAATGGTTCCTTACACGATTATCCTTTAAATCTCCGACGCATGCTTCTTCATCCGTTGTCACATATCCACCGCCAGACTCCTTGAGCAAACGATTCTCCATGCGGTTCAGGTTTCCACTGGCCACGTAAGGCCGAGTGCCAACGTAGAAGCCTTCCTCTTGCAACAGTCGGGGTTGCGTGTTTGGTGGAACCTTTGATGCAACCGAAGCTACGGTCAACAGCGAAACACAAGTCCGACATGCAACAAATGACAACAACGACAACACTGCATTGTCAACAACCGCAACATAACGACACAATACAATACAATATTTGCACTTCAAAAATCAACAAACAAGCTATCTGGCACAAAAAAACCAAAAAAATCTTAAATGTTTTAAATGAAAATGAAATAAAATAAACTGAAGCAGTACCACAGTTATAATATAAAACATAAAAAAATCAAATAACTGTCCGAGATCAGAAAAACTAAAAAGGAAAAAATAATAGTAAGTAGAACTAAAACTATACTTCATAAAATAAACCTGACAGTTAAAAATGAAACATTTACTAATTCATCACAGCTCTTCTCTGCACAACCCCCAACCCTCAACAATACTGGTATATTACACTAGTGGTAATACTGATGTAATAATTCAGATATCATCCTTCACCAGAGATACAAAAAAACAGTACTATACATTTCAGAAAAATTCAGCAATGCGTTTTTATCGTCAGTTATGTACATGCGAAAAATCAAAATATTTCCCACATTCTATAACTGATGGAACGAAGTAGACTTGTTCTTCCATGGCCAGCTTCTGTTGAAATGGAATGTAGTCGGCACGAGCAATCTGGTACGGCATCCACGAGTAGTCATCGACGTCAGCAGCAGCAACTAACGGCTCTGTGTCTTCAGCACACACGGCATACAACACATTGCTACATCTATCAATTAAATTAATGACTGAAATTTTTGAACTCCTTCACTGCGAATGACAAGACCATCTTGTCGTGAGAGTACTTGCCTGCTGTGCACACGATGAGATAATCGTCACACAGTATTACACTGTGTCCGATAAAACGTCCCACTTTGTGATTGTCCATATCTTTGCTAAATATTAACCGATTTTCAAAATTTTTTACTGACGCGTTCTGCGGACAATTAGCAATAAAGTAATTATTGAATATCCGCCACATGTTAACTGTGTCACTACACTACCTTGTGAAATATAAATGCAAGAAAAACTAACAATAATAGACATCAAGCGTGTTGGTAAACAAAATACACTTTCATCCAAAAATGCAGTAAATGACATGTACGATACTACATTTTGTTAGATCCATTTTATCTGGCATATGTTTGTTCCTGGCCATTGCAATTTAGCAAGCCTACCATTTGTGGATGCACAGTGATCACGTTCTCTTCAGTACGTGTATGCTTCAGTCTGCTAATCTCATGCCATTGGTTGGTGCTTCATGTTTCCAAAATCAGTCTTAATAACATTCCCAATCTTTCCCTGCTGCAGTTTATCTTTGAAAATTCTGCCAGCATTCTTTAAAAACTGTATTTTTTGAACGGGCACAAGTTCATAATCAGAGCCTTATCTCCATTGTTGAATGGTGCATTACATCATCGGCATATCGTCATTGCATTAAAAATTATTGTCTATGAAAATATCATCTGCTTTTGTTTACAAACATCAAAAATATATGTAAAACTAAACATAATTTATACAAAAAAAAATTAGTAAAAATTATTGCAAAAAATAACTTTTTGCATATGTGCTATGGTAATTTTTTGTGATTTTTAAGAATGTATGTTTTACACAGTAGTGTAGCGACACAGTTGAAGTGTGGTGGGATATTTAACAACTATGTTATTGCCAATTGTCCACAAAATGCAGCAATAAAAAATTTTGAAAATCAGTTTATATGTGGCGAAGATATAGAAAATAAAATGGTGGGACGTTTTTTGGACACAGTGTACATGTGTGCACGTGGAATTTCAGAATCTCTGCAGCGAAAAAGTTAACAGTTAATCAGTTCATCTCCAAAAATTAATAAAAATTAATCCATTAAATTCGACTGATTTCAAACTTCTGCAATCAGTCAGAAAAAAACATGAAAACAGCAAAATTCTGGTGTCTCGGCCACAGTTACGGACTTTCATAGACATATCATCATCATCATCATCATCATATTGAACTTTTTTTGGGCCCCCATTGCATGCCGAAAAACCACAGGTACATTACAGAGTTGTATTGACTAAAAAGCACGTACCCCCATCAACGTCTTCAGTCCTTGTTTGTTTCCTGCGCGACCGACGACCTTCAGCTTCGGCCTTCAAGCGACACATTAGAAAGATCAGTCTAGAAACATATGATACATTGGTCGAGAAAAGACATATTATGCAACTTATCTTTCCTTTATCTTTATCCTTTATCCTATCCTCCCTTATCTTTCACCACCTAAGTTGTAAAACATAAGTAACTGGTGCACCTACTTCTAAGGGTAGAAATGGATAAAGGAGGAGAAAAAGGTAGGAAGGGAGGGGTGAAAAAAAAATATAAAAAGAAAAAAGGAAAAAAGGAAAAAAGGGAAAAGCTCCCCAATTCACATTTCTGGCTATGCCACTGCTGCGTTGTAAAATGTTCACATCAATTTTGTTTTTTTTTGTTTGCGAGTCAGGAGCCCCTACGGGTTGCATAAACAAACAAACAAATGCACTGACAGACAGGCAAAGCTCATAATGTGGCCTATTGGAACAGTTACATAATAATACAGCCAACAGGCACAACTATCACAATGATATTTTCACAGCAATCTGTCCTAGTTCTACAGCATAAATAAAATTCTCATATCTGCTAAAATAAAGACATATTTATACCTGAATTTTGTCATAAAATATGAAACTTAAAATGACCTTCACAGTAGTCATCATAAGCTGTAAATTACCACAGTTTTTTTGTACACCTTAAATAATGATTTTCATCCATCTTCAAAACGCCTGTTGCACTCTCCCTGTCCATAAACCAGGTAAGTAACAAAGTTTCTATGCTATCTAAATAAAACTCTAAAATCCACAAAGTTAGAGCAGTTAACAAATCAATACATGCAAATTCATGTTTACTAGTAACTGGTTGAAAGAAAAAATAATCTGCAGTCATTGCAGCTAACACAAACAGTAGCAACATAAAGCTAGCAAAAGTCTGCAAAAGCAATACTAGACCTCAGCCGGCTCCGCTGGCTCAGTCGAGTCTGCTGCTGCTGCTTCGGGACTTTCACTCGCTGCTGCTCGCTTCTCTTTTACCTTTTTCTGATTCTCCTCGGAGTCGGATTCCCAGACTTGCAGGCAGAAGTTGTACGCCTCTTCCGGCGTCGGCAATACAGGCTGCCAGTGCATTCGCAACAAGCACAGATCTCGACTCAGAGCAGAATGCAAACTAGAAATTTCGAGCATGGTCCAACATAAACGTGTGTGGCTTGGTAATGCAACAGTAACAAGCCAGACTGGCGACCGAAAAGTCCCTGGATCAACTCGGGCCTGAAGCACTGCCAAATAACAACCTTGGGCAAGTTGTTCACACACATGTGCCTCTGTTCGCCAAGCAGTATAATTTGGTACCAGTGGTCAAAGGGAAGGTAACCGTAGGTCTGGTGTTGCACTGGTCACGTGTCATGGACTCAGTGATCTATCCACCTACGGGCTCAATGGCCATAAAGAAAGATGAGTACCTGGCATACGCCCCAGAGGGGCACAGCATGCTTTAAATTTTTACCCAATGTGAAACCACCATGCACCATAAGTCTGACTGGGGCAGTCTTGGTCCACAATCGTTTATTAGTCAAGACATCGATCATAAATGCGGTAAAATGCCCTCCCTGCAAAACCCCTCAACGGATCTCGCTAAAATCGGGCCTCAATTCCTTCCAGGTAAGGATCGTCTTTTCTCCCAATTTGGGACTTGATCTGCTCTCCAGTTCTAGAGAAGTAAAAAAATATAAAAAATAAAAAACAATAAAAACAGTAGAAAAAAAGAGAAAACATAACAAACTTGACAGATCCAGAAACAACATAGTGCGACTAGAGCGGTAAAGTGACCAAACTATTCAAGCCCCCACTACACAGTAGGAAGGGTTTAAAAATAAGCAGATAAATCTGCGTAAGTAAGTAAATTTTTACAGCACCAAACGTTGGCAAAAAGCCCAAATGTAGCCGAAAGTCCACGTGTATAACCAATCAGCAGATAGAGTGGACAAGACCGCATGCCAAATTATATACCCTAAACCGACCACGCCACATCATCAAAGATCACGCCATAAATCTACCGCTGATCATTTACGGCAATAAATATTTTTTAAAATCTATCAATCATAGCAAAACGATTGACTTACACCCTCCGTTCTTTCAACAGCACTTTTGGCAGCTTTCCGCCATGTGTCTCGCAACTTCAGCGAAGCCTCCAGTCTCTGCTCTGCCTCCTTGTCTTCCTCTGTCAACTTTGCACCATCGCAACATCATTTAACAAATGTAAATGTCAAATGTAAATTTATATAGCGCATTGTCGTCAAAACCTCTAATGCGCAACACTCGTCAATAACAAACTAGATCAACACTAATTAAATTAACAATAACATCAACATCAAATTGTATCAAATATTACTAAATTTCGTCAGATGTTGTTGAGCTTCCTGCCAGCCATTTTTGCATCACATGCATTGACACCTAACTGGTTTAATGATTACTGTTTCACACCGTAAAATTAAACACTGGCCATTAAAAATTCATCCTTTTCTATTAACTGTAATACTCTGCAGTTTCTGTCAACTACGAGTTTTTAGAACAGTCTGAAAACAAAAACAAATCACAACAATAATGAAAAATCTTGTACTTAATAAAATTTACATAAAAAAGAGAAGAAAAACTACCAACCGGAGCATCATCATCAAATCTAGTCTTCTGAAACTCTCCGCGCCTCCGTCCAAGCTTATGTTCCGTCTTCATATCCTTGTATTCCATGTCTTTGCCTTGATCCTACATTATTCAACACAATAAGAGCCTATCCAAGTCAAACACAAAGAAGAATCATAATACCAATGTAAATGTGAGAGTTCACCTGGTTCATTTGATAAATAAGGTTAAAGGTGGTGATAGAGCTCTTAATGAGAAGCCCATCTCAGAGCTACGGGATCACACAGTGTTACCTGCCACTCAACACAAGTGAACGCGCCCCGCTTTAACCCCAGCCAGATACGCTGGTACTCGATTTACCTACCCTGGAGGGATGGAAGGCTGAGTTGACCTAGGCGGCTGGTTACATACCAAGATGGTTTACCTGTCCGCAGGCAGTCACCCATTGCAGTACTAACCCGGCCCGGCATAGAGTAACTTCGTTATTGGATGAAACGCGTTACCGCTCTGCCACGCCATCAACCCTACTTTTCGTTGGTTTGGCTGAGGTGTTTCAAAGATAACAAGTAAGTAGTTAAGTAAATCAATCAATCCATCCAAGCATGTATCACTAACGGTTAAAAAAGTTAAAGGTGGTGTCATAGCTCTTAATGGGTAGCCCATCTCAAGGCTACGAAGTGTCACTTGCCATATGGGATCACACAGTGTTACCTGCCACCCGAAACGGGTGAATGCGCCCCACTTTAACCCCAGCCAGATAGGCTGGTGCCCGATTTACCTGCCCCAAAGGAATGAAAGGCTGAGTTGATCAAATGAGACGCGTTACCACTACGACACGCCACCAACCCAAAGATAGCACAGCGCCAAACTGGCCACCAAACTTTGGACCAAACTAATCCTAAGCCAACATATCTGCCTATCAGCATCTATAGAGACTAGTTCATATATAGCTCTGCATTAAGATAGACACCAACAGATCCAGCTATAGGCACCCGTGTAGTGACTACATTCACCATCAACATTTATTATTATTACGCAGCCCGAAAGCTGAGTACAATCGTACAGAGGGTAGAAGGCTGAGTCAACCTGGGTGGCTGGTGTGTACCAAGATTGTTTAACTGCCTGCAAACAGTCAGCCATCTAGGTACTAAGAAGTGAACCCAGTGCAAAGTAACTTCACTGATCATGTCACCAATCTTGAAAAATACCGATACACAGCACTGAGAAATGCAAAACATCAACCCATTGTAGACAGCATCATAAAAAATAAACAACAACATTTATACATTTACAAAACTAATGGCTAAGAATCCAAGTTATTTAATACCTTTGCAGCTTTGAACTTTTCCAGAAATCTAGCTCTCTGGGTCATTTTCAGTGACTCGGTAAGTAACCGAGGTGTCATAGTATCTGTGAAAACATATCCATGAAACCTATTCATCGTGAGTATCACTACCGGTATCGTAAATGAAAATATTTCATTCAGTGGCTGTCACGATAAACTCACAGTTTCTACATCAAGATTTAATCCTCTGACTGCACACACTATAGTCAAATATACGGCATGAACCTCAAAACCTAAATACTTCATCTTTGTCGCAAGATGCATTAGCAAAAATAGTTTCGAGAAAATCCACCGATGAACATCATAGTCTCTGCTAAAATAAACAAACAAAAATAATATATTTAAGCTTCAGCTTACTTGGTCATGCTGTATGTGACCACAACGCTCTGGTTCCAAAATTACATCAGTTTGTGATGAACTAAAGTGAAAAAAAATTTGGTGAAATCCATCAATCAACAGTAATTGCAAAAACAACATCACATGCACTGTCTATTGAAAAAAATCAAAAAAAACATGATAAAAATTGTGTGTATTATCTACTAATTGTTTCTGCCCGATTTCCATGTAGCACTTGTGCAACTGTATAAGTGCTGACCAATAAGCAAGTGGGACAAGCCCATTGGTCATTGGTTGATGTGTACATGCACGTAGTCACATAGTCACCAATGCCGTTAGATGGTGGTTACTGTAATGCATTACTGCTTGCCCATAGGTCAGTTCTTCAACAACTAAACCATGTCAGTTCAGTTCAGTTACGTCGTTCTGTACGCGTCTTAACTTGCCAACTCAAAGCAGCTTACTTACTCATTTCCTTACTTCCTAACGTAGTGGCTCACCTGCCGCGCGAGCAGTAGCGGGTGCTGAGGCCTGAGTCTCGTCGTCCGGCCCAGACTGTGCCAAATCAGCCAATGCATCGGCAGCATCGGTGCCCGCTGCAGCCTGCAGCTGCTGCTTCACTCTCTGCTTAGCCTCGTGCATCGACTTTCCCACATCCTCCACAGCCTCATCGTCTGTCAACTCGATGTTCTTCTGCAGCTGCACATGCCAGTGTTGAGGAAAATTTATTTCAAACAAGGCTCCGGTACTTGATATACGAAATGGTCCCATAAAAACGAGGCCACTCTGTCGTTATAAGGCCTCTAACTTCAGAAATGCTGCTCCGATCTACACAGTTTTTCGCAGAAATCAAATTCGTTAAACGAAAACGTAATTTACTAAAATTTATTATGTACAACGGTTGTGCCATCTGGCGAATACAAGTCATTATTTTTGGATCACCCTGTAGATAGTAAACCCATGCTTACTTGATTCAGACTCATGACCAGTTAAGCAGTGCACTTTACAATCTCGGAAGTGGCAGCTGATTGCCACGAGCCAATAATAGCATGACACGTTATTGCATTATCATCCACTGCAAACGCCAGTGAAAAATTGAACTTACACAGTGTTAATTAAATTTATACCAGCCATAACACATATTGAAGTCAGAACTTATGTCACTGTTGATTTGTTCACTACTTGGGGTGCACGATTAGTAAAATTATTAATGATGTAGTAAAATACCCTGTCTATGTGAAAGCAGCCTCACTATGTTGCTAACGGAAATGTCAACAAATGTGTTCTGTAAGTGATGTCATCATTACTGCGGCACATTCAAGTATGCTTGGCTCACACAACGTATTTCATTCATTCATTCATTCATTCATTCATTCATTTTTTATTAAAACTGATTCAAAGCGATGTTTTAGCAAGTGTCAGCATGTTATTAATTAGCATTAAATTCAACATTTATTTATCTAATATCGTTTCTATCGTGCAACTTGGCCTTTAACCACTGACTAAACAATCCAGTGGATTTCCAGCTGCACCACATAGCAGTGCACAGCTGCAACGCACTCACATTACAAGCATGAATTACCTTCTTCTGATGCCGGCTTCGCTTGTCCGTCAACGCCTTTGCTAATTTTTCTGACTGAACTTGCTCACTTTCCATCTGAGAACAGATTCGAGAACACAGGCAGTGGTGGCATTTGAAGCAACACTCACTTGCACACAAAGTGATATGTCAAGTACATATCTAATCCAGAATAAAAATAAAATTACCAATCGATGTGATAAAATATACAAAGCCCTGACAAAACTGAGCAGTCCGTTGTTACTGCATTTAGTCCAAAATGACAAATGAAGAAATTTCATTAACAATATTGCGCAAAACATGTTAAAAATGCAATTTCCAACCAAAAAAACAGCACAAACAAACACAAAGACTGATAGTGACTAAAAATAACCCTATTTAACACATACGGTGAAAGCAGCACAATACCACAAGACAGAGTTATATGATTTCTAAGTCTAACAGAGTGACAACATATCTCAACCGATGTTCCATCGGAAACTGAGTCAGCACATTCATCATCCTCTTCTCTTGCAGCCTATATCCCACAACACACAGCACAGCTTTTATCATCGTGAAACATGGATTTGAAAAGCAGAGCCCTGGAAAGTCTCATGCATCTCGTGCATTTTCAGTTTACTCACGCTTAAGCTGTATCTCATGCATTTTTATTTTTCTGCACATTACACAGTTTTGTACGGCAGTAATAATCAATATGAAATAATTTGCATAACTTAGTCCTACTAATGCTGCCTCAAAGCGACAAAAAATTGTTTTCATTAAGCACTGCACAATTTCGGAGATAAAAAAAATGCACAAAACTGTCTCGGTTGCCAGGGCTGCAAGCCCAGACCCCGCTGGAGAGCTTAGAGTGCATCGCAATTTTAAAGCAAAAGATGAGAAAAAAACTGAAGGAAAAATAGAGTAACAGCAAAAAGACAAAGATAAAAAAGTGAAAAAACAGAAATGAACTAGAACTTTGAAGCAAAGCCCAACGTGAGTCCGCCCGGCGCCGTAAGTCCGATTGGGGGAAATTAGGAAAGAACGGTAAAGAGGGGGGGGAGAATTTCCCCGGCATCAAAGTCACGTGGCCCAAACTCAAATGCATTGGCATACGCCGAACGCGCTTTGTCGACTTAGGGTAGGTCCACATTAGCGCTTATAACTTGGTTCATGATGGACGGAATTTCACAAAATTTTTTTTGTTAAATGCAGAAAGGATCGCCTCATCAACGCCATTTAGATTATGTCGTTATTTTCATTGGTTCCAGAGATATTTGCGCTCAAACTCGAAAGTTGTCGTAAATCGCACCGATTTTTGAACGTTTTTTGCCCTCCCAAATTTTAAGGGGGGGCAGTGCCACCAAAATTTGTGCTTGAGTTAACACCCCAATATAGAGACACATCAAGTGTCAAAGTTTCGTCGGGCTACACCCCCTAACTCCGAAGTTATAAGCGCTAATTTATTACATTTTAAGCCAATTTTTGACCCCCTTTTCAAAAAAGTTGTAAGGGGGGCCCCCGTTCCCGGTGGGGGGTGCACTAGTAAGACTTGGTCATTCTCTAGCGCGTGTAAAAATTTGGGGGCGCAGCACCCCCTAGGGGCTAAAATATGGTCTTCCGAAAAATGCGACTTAGGGTAGGTCAACATTAATGCTTATAACTTGGTTCGTAGTGGATGGAATTTCACAAAAATTTTTTTGTTCAACGCGGAATTAACCGTATTTGATAACGCCGTTTAGGTTATGTCAATATCTCTATCCAGTTTAAAGATATTTGCGGTCAAACTCGAAAGTTGTCGTAAAACGTACTAAATTTTGGACGTTTTTTGCCGCCCCCAAATTTCGTACTTGCATTAACACCCCAACCTAGAGCCGCATCAAGTGAAAAAGTTTTGTGGGGCTACACCCCCTAACTCCGAAGTTATAAGCTCTAATTTATTGCATTTTAAACCAATTTTTGACCCCCCTTTGAAAAAAGTTGTAAGGGGGGCTCCCGTCCCCGCTGGGGGTGCGCTAGTAAGACTTGGTGATTCTCTAGCGCGCGTAAAAATTTGGGGGCGCAGCACCCCCTAGGGGCCGAAATATGTTCTTCCGAAAAATGCATTTTGGGTGGGTACGATTCAACATCGAGATCTCCGAGGTCACTGGACCGAACTTCACCGTTCTTGTTTCGCCTAATGCAGTAGGAATCGCGGTAGATGGAATAAAAATCTGAATTTGTATATCTTCATCCGTTTCGGAGATATTCGCCGCCGAACTTCGAAGTCGTCCGAAATCGGGCCAAATTTTGCATGTTTTTCGCCCCCGAAATTTTTTTGGGGTGCGTCCCCCAAAATTTTGGACCGGCATTATAAAATTCGGCCTAGTACTGACCA
>Ga0209367_1004305_pt1 | contig 19601 bp, 14 predicted proteins | sample WorMetLIZISLAND2_FD_187412 | JGI IMG/M metagenome (GOLD analysis project Ga0209367, IMG submission 187412) | Marine gutless worms symbiont microbial communities from Max Planck institute for Marine Microbiology, Germany - Olavius geniculatus... ...
CATCTTCCAGCAGGACGGCGCGTCAGCACACACGTAGCGCGCAACGCCGCGCAGCGCACAGAACTGGCTGCGGACCAAGTGTCCAGATTTCATCACCAAAGACCAGTGGCCTCCAAATTCGCCGGATATGAACCCAATGAACTATCATGTGTGGGGTGCAATGTTGGAAGCTAACCGCAAGCTTAAAACAAAGCCGAAGACAATAGCTGAATTCAAGCAAGCGTTTCAGATTATCTGGGGCAACCTGCCACAGGGACCGATCGACAAGGTTGTAAAAGATTTCTCAAATAAGGCGACTGGAGGCTGGTGTTGTTGCTTGGAGCTGGTGATGAACACTTCGAACATTTGCTTTGACAATGGAATTCTGGTATTTGATCATTAGTTAACTGTGTTGTTTCAACGATGTTATTAAATTGGCGTTGAAGCCAGAACATTTTTAAATGCTGAAAAATCGGTATGCGGTCATGTTAAAAAGTCTATAACTTCGTCACTTTTTAACAGAATCAAATTTTATTTGGCAGTTAGATGTAACAAGTTTCAGCAAATAAATGTGTAAAATTTCAAATTAAAATTCCAAGCGGTTGCTGAGAAAACAGCGAAAAACTTTAGGGGGTTACTTTTTTGCTGCACCCTGTATATTGTGAAACAAAATGGTGACACCAACGACGACACTGAGAAATGGCACTTTGTTGATAAGTGACAGCATCTCACGTAAATAGTTGAACATTTTCACTGAGGTGGGAAGACCGACCGTAGAGGAACAGCTTGGTCTGTTGAGACAACGTCAGCATGCGTCGTTGCCTTGACGATGGTTGGTGGGCGTGGCTAGGATCACGCGACACTGCAGGTGCGACTGCTGCGGTACATGTATACAGTCCTGCGTCGGATTCATCAATCCTCGTGATGTAGAGGCGTAGACTTAGCGCATCCGAACGCTCCACGTACACCCTATACATAATACGTGTCAACAGAAACCATTAACTATATTTGTATCTGATATTACCAATTATGACTATCCTTGACTGTCTGTAGTCTCTGAAATGTTTCGTGGAACATTGTAAGATGTGCAACAAATTATCTGTCGTGCGTGTGACAATCTTTAGGCCTAGTCACCGTACAGTGGTAGAAAAACAACAAAAAATAATTTTTAAAAACATACAAAACAAACAGTGTCAGACTCAGAAGACGACGATTAAGTTTCTGCATATAGCGAAAAACTTCCGATGCCTATTTCGACCCCGCCTCGTCCGACCCGTTCTAATTTCTGTTAGACTTCTGTGATTGTGAATGATGTTGAAATTATTATTCAATCAGGTGCCACGCCACAGTGGCAGACAATCCAACGAAGACGAATCGCAGTGCTGCAGTGACGAGTACCGTGCGTGCTGTAAGACTGAGTTGAGACTGCGATGTTGATCAGTAGACAGCTGGCTATTGTCGAGACGTCCGCTTAAATTGCTATTAGTCTGTGTCTGCGCTCCACACACGGGCGGCCATGCCCATACCCGCGGCGCTCACACTGTTCGGTGTTCGCCCTTTCCACTTCTCCCGCCTTCCTATATTCCGTTCTCAACCACAATCCGTCATTAAGTCATTCTGCTGCAGACTCCCCGCAGCTTTCTTCAGCTTGGATTAGGCGTGCCGCCACCGCCTCGGCGTGTTTATGGGCCAACTAGGCAAAGCGGGCGGTGAGAGGGCGTTTGATGGGGCTCGCCGAGAAGTGGACGTTTCGCACCATGTCTTTACGACCGGGCGTCGAGGCGACGACGCGCAGCTGCCTACGTCACTGCGAAACGCCCGATCCGACTTCCGTCTAGTACTGCAGTTGATCGCCCGGCCACCAGCAATTAGCACGGGAGGCTACTGACCATACCTCTGAGGAGCTGAAGACTGAAGATCAGTGCGGCGTCCCGGTCACAACTGGTGCGTTTAATCACCGAAATTGCTCGACTTTGGCTCGCCACGTCTATACCTGCCAGTTGCTGGCGGCCACAAATCAAACTCGAGCTACGGATGGACCGCGTGCGGCGAGAATGTAGCCGCGTCCAGTTCACACGGACAGACGGACAGACGCATGGACAGTTACTGATTGATTTTCTCACAAGACGCGGCGTCGACTCGACAGCTGCGCAGCACAGAACTCGCTACAGCAACAGCACTCATCGCCGACTGGTAGGGGACGTGGGGGTCTGTAGCACCTGTGAACTCTCTGTAGTCGTTTCGGACGTTACATTTGATCCGACTACAATGGGGGGGAGGTGAATAGCTCGCGTTACTCCTGCTGTGCAGATTAATCCAGTGCTACAGCCGTAAACATAGAGCGACGATGCAAAATTTTAGTGGAAATCGCGGGAAGTCAGCATTAGCTAGTAATGTGATACCTGATCTCCGTCTTCGATGTAGCATAAATGTAGCATTAGCAGCAGCAGCAGCAAAAGCAGCATATTTTCTGTATATTTTACGACACGATTCGATGCAAAAAAGTTTAAAGACTATACTGTGCACTGTTTGAATGCTAGTCTCTTGAACAGTGCAGGACATTCCGAGAACCAATATCTGTTATTTCATACCAAATGTTGACTGGGAATATAATGACCCGTAACAGTTATTAAATATCTGCGTTAAAACTGCAGGCCTAACGCGTGCAGTGTGCACCACACATGAACGCTGATAAAAATGTCATGATCGATTTAATATTATTTTTTATTGTGATAAACAAGACAAAATCAAGAACGCAAAGCGAGTGCGCATGCGACCTTCCTCTGGTGGCGGTGATGGGCACGCGTCCGGGTCCGAGCCAGCGAATAGTTGGACCGGTAGTCCAGTCAGCCGGCTGTTGGTAGTCGGAGACCGTGCAGGTGAAGATGGAGCCCGAGTGAACGGTCTTGATCTGTGTGCCGCGCGGACTGATCACCAGCCTCTGAGCTTCTGAAATTAACATGCACACCATACAGCAGCATGCACTGCATTAGCGACGTAGACAACAAGGTGATAACAAGGTAGCTTGGTAGTCTAACGGTAGGTGTGGGACTTGCGACAGCGAGGTCGTTGGTTCGACTCCCGAATGAATCAAATGGATGGGTGACTATCGGCAGACAAGTAAACCATCTTGGCACATAACCAACACCAAGGTCAACTCAACTGTCCATCTCTCCCGGGTGAGTAAATCGAGTATAACGGTCTGTCTGGCTGAGGTTGAGGCGGGGCGCGTTCACCTGTGTTGGGTTCTAAGCAATACTTTGATCCCATATGGCAGGTGACGCTCCGTAGTTCTGAAACGGGTTCCCCGCAAAGAACTATACCGTTTAAATTTTTAAAAAACAAAGACCGAAAGATACAGTTTTTTCTCTTTCTCAGAAGTCGCCGACATAGTTTTGGAGCCTATTGCCACATATGCAGCAATGCGCCAAAAATATTGTTTTCTTATCAGACGTTTGTTACAATCTGATTGTATTATTATTTCCGCCAAGTGAACAGGGTGAATGGCGGAGATACTGGTTCTTTGGGTGTGTGCAGAAAATGCTATTTGCATTATGAACCGGCATATCTTCTGAACTATGAGCTTCATTCTGCGGTCGCGCGGCGTCGTTATCACATCCAAGAATATACAGTACAGTGCGTTCGGCGGCACTGCATGAGATGCATGTACTGACCGTGGACTGAATGCATGGTGTGCAGTGTTTATATCTTACCACCGTATACGTAAGCTCTCAGTGCGCTGCATCGGCGCCTTGAGATCATCAGACGTCCGCTCAGGAATTACATCTCAGCGTGAGCACCCAATCCCTTGACGACTGCTGAAGCATATACTGTACTACCATCTGCTACTATACGCGGTAGGCCAAAAACGTCAGCCTTCAACTTTTGTATCTATATTTGCAAATTTAAATATCGCTTCTACAGTAATTCTTTTATTGGTATATTCGGTGTAAAATTTCCAATAATGTGATCATTAAACAACTCACCACCACACCTTTACTCAGTCGCTACCCTGGCTTGTAAAATACGAAATTTCGAAAGTACGTCGCTCGTGCTTGCGAAAAGTTCATCACTGTTCGCGGATTTCGGATGCGGCAAAGGAATCCCTACGGCCCGCACGAATGAGTCGAGGAAAATGCGGGCTTATCTGCGGCAGTTCACAGCTGCTGCTGTTCGCACGCGTTGTTGTCGTTTCGGTCCAGCGACTCGCGAGTCGCAGCTGCAGTGCGTAGATGCCCTGGTTGGACGTGGATCGATGACTGGAATCGTAATTATTATTAGGTCTTTCATCAGAGGCGTCATGCAGGGCTGCGCGCGATGCAAACGCCTTCGCGTGCGATCCGCAGTAGTATAATGTAAGTAAGTAAGTAAATGATTTATAAAGCGCCAAAGTCTCAGAAAGAATCAGGGCGCATGTGGAGATTCGCTTAGACACGTTACATTGCATGACGAAAATTGTGTCTACTCGTGTGCAGCAATTTTGCACAGTGATTTTGACAAGAAATCCCTGCAAGATTATCGTTTTCCCGAAGGTGTGTTGAAAGCGACAAAAGTGAAATAAACTGAACTGAAATGCGACTCCCATCGCATCATCACTCAGCACCGCCGACACCAGCCTCACGCGAATCAATCGATGTAACTGTGGACTGTGCCATTCACACTGTCACTGTGAGTCACGCGGTGCATTACCGCTGGCTGTCGACAAAGAGCGACGACGCAGTTCACCCACTTTTACGGATAGGCATAGCCTAATAAACCGTCACTTCAAATACCGATCTCATACTAACTAACGCTACGTCCCGTACAATTCTGGCTTGAAGATCGTATCGCGGTAATCGCTATGGCGCGGTATTGTATTGATGACGGTAGGCCTATGCGGCGCATATCTAGCGGCTGGCACGCGTCACTTCAGTGTTAATAGGTTTGATCAATTGTTGGTGGTTGGAGCTGCGCCAACTCTCAGATCCGACACTGACCACTGACAGCAAGGTTCATAGCCTATATCACACGCACACGAGGATACACCCATGTGACATGAGGTCATCCAGTCACTGACTAGCCTAACTGTGATCGCGACCTATGCTACACGCCTGCGGCTCAGAATTTAATGAAAAATGCCACAGAAATGTTTTCGCTGAACAAATTTCAGTTGATATTGATCGCTAAGCATACAAGCTTAACAGAAAATGTGCAAATCGCTCATTTTCTTTCATTTTGCTGCTGTGGTTAATGGTTATTAACTTATTGCAGTTTTCATTGCAGTAAGTCACGGAGTCGTCGAGTTAATTCTTTTACTGAATAACAACAGTCGTTTGTTATTTTTTTGCGTTTGCCGGATACATGATGTAGCAGTGAATCGTGTATGTGACTATCCGACTAAACTGCAGTAGTTCAGTCGCAGTTTAGCTTTTGCATTTATGCATGCACATATCCATGATGAACGAAATGAATGCGGACCAGAGACTTTCGTTATTCACGCAGCAAAGCCACTTTATGTATTGCGACGGGTGTCGGCACTCGCCAGCGAGCAAGAGCAATAATACGGATAATGCCATAGACTGAAGCTTAAAGCATAATCTGCTCACAGCAACGCATGTCATTCAATTTCATCGCGAATTATCGTCATTTTGCGGCTTGCGGCGAACATAATGGACATACATACCGCATCGTCAGGTCTATTTAATCCGGGTCAGCGACCAGATTAAACCTCGTGTATCGACTATCGACTATAGTACGGCTTATATAAAGTGTCGCTGGAGACATAGTACAGAATCGCGCGGCTTTGATCAACCCTTTGACCGCCACACAGAGAGCCAGCGCAAGTCAAACGACCACGGCAATGCAATTATGGGTCAGCTGGTACGCAGTAACCCTCGATGACCGGCATGATACATTGGGTATAGGCCTATACATTACCCACTGCAAAAAAGCATCTGATTATGCTCAGTAATGGGCATTCAGCTCGTTGTATAGAACCTTAAAAAGCTTTCAACGGAGCTAAAATAAGAACAGGCAAACTCGGCTGAATTCATAATAATCTCAGTATTTTTACCACCAGGCCAGGGATATGAGATACTATCCGCGCACCATGCCGAGGTCTCAGGTACATAAACTTCATCATACCGGCAAGTAACATACGGATGAAATGCGCACAGCTTGACTGCATGCGTGCGCCGATACCATCAGTTTATGTTCTGGTCTATGCTTTTTTATACCGAAAGAGATCCTTTTTTATACGTGAGTGCATCATTGAAAGGCTTGATCGCCGACCGGTGCCATTTATTCACGTAAGAACAGCAGCAACGACGACGTACCGGTAAAGACCTACTCATGACAAAGTGCATGGCGTCATCGTAATGTATATCTTTACGATGACTATACACAGACGGATGAATCTTCATCGACTTGTATAGGCATATGCAGCGCAACAATAGCCACCTGGGCGCCAGATGGCAGTTATGCAGTTTGAACTTTAAGCAAGTCGCGGATGCAACTGTCACTGACTGCACGGCGTGAGCTCGCATTGTGACGACTTACGACAGCGCTGTTTTGTTGTTGTGATTTATTGGCGTTTACTGCGGACAGACGGACAGACAGCGGGCGGCCATGCGATCTACCAGCAGTCACAACAAGAAGTTGGCGGGCACTTGCTCAGTCACTGCTCATGCTCGAGGCACCGCGCTGTGACGTGCAACTCACGCCTTTATATACACGTGCAACTGCTGTTACGCAGGGTGTTAAATTAAGGCGCGTATAGAGCGACGTAACTGGACTGAACCGAACTGTTATGGTTTAGTTTTTGACGAACTGACCAACAGGCAAGCTGTAATGCATTACAGTAAGCTTCGTCTAACGACATCAGTGGCTTATGCGACTACGCTCACGTACGCGTCAACCAATGACCAATAGGTTGGCCCTGCAATTGCCTATTGGTCAGTTCGTCACAAACTGAACTGTGTCAGTTAAGTTCAGTTCAGTTACGTCGCTCTCTGCGCGTCTTTAGTTAAACCCCGTTTACACGATGAAGCTGGCTCGACAAGCACAGAACCGCCGCTCGTGCGCTCATCGTGCGCTCGTCAAGCCAGCTCGTCGAGCTAGCTTTGTTGTGTAAATGGGGCATTAAACTCGTGTGTTTATCGCAACTCTAAAACAAGCTGCAAAGTAACGTCCAGCATTAAAGCATCAGAATGTGCTGCAGCAAACGGCAGTCACAGTACAGGTACAGAATCATCAGTAAGTCTTATAACAGCAAAAGACTGAGCTATTATAAGATTGACTTACCGGCAGTAGTAGACAGTGAGATGAAGAGGAGCAGCAGCATTCGAAGGTTGCAGGTGAAGAACAGCTGAGTAGTGACAACGGTCTTTGTGCTGACGTCTGCCGTTCGTTTGACGTCAATACCAGCGGCACCGAAGCACATCTTACGCCGTTCGGTCTCAGTCTATTCACACGCAACACGACACTAAGTCACCGTGCAGGTAAATATACATGTCATAGCGTTTAAACACAAAATACTGTTCGTTGACAGGTTAAGTAGACATAACGCATCATGCAGTCCTGAATGTTGAATAGTGCGTTATTTTCCGGTTCTCTGTTTTCGCTACAATATGCTTATTTTCACCCCGTTCGCCCTAGTTTATCGCTGGACTTCCAGCACCAACTTATAGTGCCGTTTCACAAATTTTGCCGTGACCTGATATCGACGCAAAGTGTTACCTTTTGGGCCTTTTAATCGATGACAAAATACTGCCGTGTTTCTATGGATGCAGGCGAATGTAATTTGAAGTAAATATATTATTTATTACGATCAGCTATGAGCATTAAGGCCTATGGTAGGCCTTTGTCGCATATGGCACACTCGCACAGGTGCAATTAATACATGCGCTGCTACAAACTAAACAAAATACATAGGCTAATATATGCACAAACGAGCAAACAGAACATTTCGAATTGTAGGCCCTATTGTACAAATGCCTAATGAGTTTTTTCGGCGTGAGTCGCGCTCAAAAATCGGCCATGGCTAATGAGTTCTATTTATGGTGATGATTGTGACTACACAGGCCTATGGCATTTGCGATTCACTGCCCGTGATATGGAAAGCATTTACGGGCACTCGATCAAAGCTTGTTATTACACACAGAGCCAAAAGAGTGGTTCATCCATACATTTAAATACTGCCATTTTAGATACGGACGGCATGGACGTTAGTTATATACGACAGAAATTGATCGGCTTCATTTACAGCGTAGGCACTTAATCAAACTATGTTGTCCACTATGCCTATGCGAGGTTTCAGAAATAGCCAAAACACTGAAAGTCCATTAGAAGCTTTCAGAGCGACATGATAACGACGTCGATGAATGATGATTATAAAGGGTCATCTCGTACACTCGTACACAAATTTTTGTCTAAAATCAATGTCATAAACATCTTCAAACTTTTTACATAAATCTTTTCATGGAAAAAGTTCGTCACCAAACAGAAAGAGATTAATTCATAGCCACAAACTAAGCCACTAACGAGACACACGGCCTTAAAAATAATACGATCAGAATTTGACACAGGAAATTAATTCAGTCACCATTCCTACATACTCTTTATTCCCTCTGGACTGTAGGCTTTCAAAAATTACTGAATTCCTTATCGAATTTTAAAATTATCTGTTTGGCTTTTCTGTCACACTTCTGTCATTTGTTAAAAATTTTTGCAGCGCTCAGCACGGCGAATAGCAGATAGACTATATATAACTGCTACCGATTATTGTTCAGCGCATCAGTACTTATACGCACGTTAATATTAGCAGCTGAAAAAAGTAGCAATAATAAATTTTTCACATCATTAGAATCTAGCGAAGCACCAGAGTCGAAGTTTTTTGGTAAATCACGAACGTTTTGCTCGCTCGTTCCATTGCGGCCACTTTTCGCGTCCAAGCCGCTCGCTACTCGCCATTTACAGTTGCTGCCATCAGTGCCATGGTGTGCTGAGGTGGCAGCCACGCAAGACGATCTGTCGATTTCGATGGACAGATGGTCGAGGGAGTGGCCGGCGGCTTGCCGCATGCCGCCGCATTGCACCACGTGAGCTGAGCTAATTATACGGTGTTTCATAAAAAAGAACCCCTTTTTGTTTTTTTCATAATTTACTCAAATAATGAGCAATATGCATAAAAATTTTACCAGTTGTAGCTGAAGAAATATTAACTCTTTAACAAAATATGGCAGTTAATTAAATATTCTTTGCTAGTCGTGATGTAACTCTGACGTCATAATTTGTCACGGGTACAAACTGGCCAATCCCAACTGGTGCTGCTAATTGCTACCCTGCCTCGATGGTGAAAAATCTGGTTTGTTGGTGACAAATATTTGAAGTTTTACAGTTGCAGCCACAGAAAAACGTGCAAAGCGATCGAATTTACGTGTGTGGGGGGATAGTTGGTCTTTCACATGTTCGAGCAAGACAGTGCACTAGGACACCGAGCTTGCAAGATGTTTGAGTTTTTGGATCACGAGACGCATGAGTTTATGTTTCCATGTTGCTCAGTGCTGACACGATAAGCATTTTTCATTAGCGAACCAGATTAAGTTCACCATCAAAGCAGAGTAGCAACTGACAGCACCAGTTGAGAGTAGCAAGTTTGTACCCGTGACACATTATGACATCCGCATTACATCACGACTAGCAAAAATATTTAATCAACTGCCATATTTTGTTAAAATATTTTGTATTAGTATTTCTTCAGCTAAAACTGGTAAAATGTCATGCAAATTGCTCATCATTTGAGTGAATTATGAAAAAAAACAAAAAGGGGTCTTTTTATGAAACACCGTGTATAACAGCTTTCTCGGCGCGATTTATCGACTGGATCAACTTCCGGTAAGATTTACTTCATCGGGCGTCACGGCTACTTCCGGTTTACTGCGGCCACATTATGCTTTCTGTCATGAGTCTGTCTCATCTCCTGCCATTTTGCTCATGCTGCACTCGGGGCGCTGAAAATGGCAAACTTGAAAATGACGAGCCATCAATATTGCAGAGCATGAAATGACGGGACATGAAATTGCAAGACATGAAAATAGTTCAGTAGCGGCAAGTGTTTTGATCAACTTAATTTAATTGCCTCTAAGCTGTGAAGTGACACTAGTTAAATTGCCACTCAAACCTTTATACGATTCTGTAAATGTAATAACATACAACTTAAGTTACCGGTACTTCGCTGCTCTGACTTGTGTTCTTACGTTGTTTGAAAAAAATGCACACTGTAATTGTAGCCTAATGTAATCTATTTTCGTACGTTATGTGTTTCTTGTCCTGCCATATCATGTCCGGTATTTTCACTCAACCCTTGTATTCATCAGCGTGCGCTGCAATCCTGCACTCAACTGAACTCAACTCAACCCAACTGAAATGGCCAGTTGAGTTGAGTTGAGTTTGTCGCTATGAACACGGCTTTACGGATCGTCCGGCTGCAGCGGGTACGGTACGTGGATTCCTCTGTTGCCAGCATTGAACAGATGTTGCAGTAAGTGACGTATTTAAATACACTTATCCTGTAATGACACACAGCACCCACCCCGTGCAGCCTCCCAGGGTCCTTCGAGGGTCGACGGCGACAGGAAGTGGGAGGAGCATGTGACCTGCGCCTGGAACAAGCTGTCGGCATCGACTTCCGGTAGTCGCAGCGGAAATGACATGCGTGTCAGTGCATGCCTATTGACACGCGCTAGATTTGTGCAGTTGATGATACTTCGTCTATGTTATAGACTTCATGATCGCAAAAGTAACTCAATTTCTCAAACACTCTAATCTAGCGGCTTGAAGCAAAGGCTTCATTGCAAAGAATGTACCTCAGCCGCACTGTCCGTCACAAAGAATATATGTAATGCAACATACGACCGTTAGAATAACACAAAACAAATCGTCAGTAAAGAATACATGAACGGTATACGAGTTATTACATCTAGCTCATGTGACTTATGATACGTGACCGCATCTGAGGTCACTTTTCTCGTTGCTAGGCAGACTGCAAAAACTACACTGAACGGGTCACGGGCTACTGGGGGTCAACAACAACTGACACCCCGCTGTCAGTTAGCCGTGCAGTAACAACACAACAACAGCTGCTGGTGGAATTCATCATTTCTTCACACTGACCGCCGCTATGCTGCTGCCGCTGGACCGTGCAGGTCAACACCAACAATGTATATTGTATATCATATAAGACTTCCCGAGCTGACTAGCCACAAACAAAATAGAACTGAAGCTCTGAAACAACTTTGAATTGACGCACAGCCGGTGCGACGCAAGCCTATGGTTGCCTTCCAAGCAGCAGAGCAGGGAAAAAGAGATTATTTTGCGACCTTGGACGCCAAAAACAGTAGACAAAATCTTGTGCATGATACATCCCCGAGCCCCTTATTTTGTATACTACAGACCAATGTAAGTTCATACTCACTGCGGCGTACAAATTCGTCTAGAATTAGGCCTACACTAATTGACAGCAGCTCTCGTCCGACTGCTTTTATTAGAAACTATTATGCTGCCACACTCTTACTGGAATCACGTGTCAGATCTTAATAAATACAGCCGCATTTTCTGTACGGCTTCTCCCGCCGAAAGAATCGAACTTAGACATCGGCGACGAGCTTTGAGACATTGTAGGCTAACGTTATGTTGACACACCCATTTCCATGTTCTGTGAACCTTATTACCTAAGTGCACAGAACCCGCACACTGCTCATTAGGCACATAGACCGGTGTAGCGGGTTATAGTTTGTTTGATCACGCCGACGCGTAGTTTGCACCTGAATCCGATGGATGCAGTTAAGTCCACCTGCAGGTGTCACAGACTGCAGATTTGGTTAAGTAAGATTAAGGTGCGAGATTCTATTACCATAAATCATGCTAAGAGTACGAAATTAACTGCTGTGTCCACTGCTCCAACTTGCCGTTCATTCTCAATCACTGTCATCTGTAAACGTATGATCGCAAAAAATCAAACATATTTTTAAAAAATTTAAAATGTCCGCGCGCAAGCAAGCAAGCAAGCGTCCACTGAAGTTACAACAGAGCTTGAAACTTGTTCACAATATTATATAAGCCTACTATAAGCTACAGGTTGAACTATTCCTACTTAACTACTTTTGCCATTCTGTTGTACCGTACTTTCTTGCACAAACATAAAACAGTGTTGTTTAAAAAAGTAAAATCAAAACGATAAAGGAACAAAATAAATGCATAAGAAAGCATGATCTTAGAATATTATGAACGGTAACCTGAGGCTGAGCCGTTGAAATCAACAGCAGCAGAGAGAAATGAGAGATGAGAGAGAGTTGTCTGTCTACAAGAACGCGCCTCTACTAACGCTGGCGGCGCCGACACACTACAGTCAGTTCAGGCAACGGCACCAGTTCACACGCGCGCGCCTGTGAGGTCCGCACTGCGCGCAGTCGGCAAATGGCTTCGAGCGACGCCAGCAAGTAGCAGAGAATCCGCCGTGCCCGCCCGGTCTCGCCTGCAGCCTTTGCCGGGCGCACTCAGCCCTGCCTCCCCCGCAAGCGCTGTCAGTCGGACGAACAATGGACCAGCAGCACGCGCTACCATGTGCACGCGCCACCATGTCGGCACTCGCCAGCGCGGCGCCGTTCTGAATCGCCTCAAGACCGCGTCACACTTGCAGACGTCGTCCCATTTCACAGCAATAATAATAAAATTTATAGAGCGCCGTAACATCATCATCATCATCTCTCTTTAATGAACCAGATTGACAAAATGCAATCTTACATAACATTCAAAAAGACATAAAAAATCTGATAAATGTCATTGAATAGAACTTTGTCCTAAAATACAAAGGCGCTGCTGTCTACGTTAGGTTCTTTTTCTTTTCCCATAATGCACTGCACAAATCCTCAGAGTTGAATAATGTTGTGCATTGTTTTTTTACGTTAGGGGCCTACGTGTAAGCAGTATGAAGCAGAAGAGTTTTCAGGTTTTTTTTGAAAAAGTCTCTGCAGAACCGGACAATCAAACATCGCGTGGCGAGGCGTTCCAATCCAAACAGATTCTTTCATATTTTGTTGCAACGAGCACGTGCTGCGTATTAGCGTAATGAATTATTGATTGAAACCGCAGTATAGGTCTAGGTCTACGTAGTACATGTCACGAGCCTCGCAGGCACGACCGCGTTAACAGAACAACAGATGATTTCTAGGAAAAGGTGTTTTCGGTTGTATGACCAAGAAAAAACTGACAATTAACCAGCACGTCTACTGCACGCAACCAAAAAACAAAATACTCGATGTCTGGACATAAGTCAAATCCGAAATGTAGTCAACCTGGATAGTCTTTGTAATATCGTATTTTAGTGTAGTATTCCGTATTAAAAGTATCCCCCTAGATATCTACAACAGAAATGCTAAATCTGAACAAATCAGAATAAGGTTTCGTACACTTGATCCTCACTAAATCCGCGCACTAGGCCTAATCACAACATTTCATTTAAAATAGTATTTCCTGGCAGTTAGATTTCAAGTATCGCACGGTTGACGATATATCTCCGTTTTCAATACGGTGTTACTATTGTTTCATTTTTCAATAAGATAACGCGTTTGCACACCGGTATCGAATTTGGGAAAAGCTGCAGGCGCTTGTGTACCGCAGCCGGATTTGTGACGTCTATCTTACTGCTCGTTCGTTCTCGCAACTGTCGCGGGTGTAGACGCAGTTTTAATCAGTACGCATGCATGCAGCCGGCGCGTCTTTGGCGACATTGTGATGCAGTTGCAGCAGCAGCCGCAGCAGCAATGTCTGAGTCATCGCCGCTAGCCACCTGTCTACATGATGACGATGACCACGATAATGATATTGAAGCCATGCAGTTTGTGCAGGCCTAGCCACTGCTCGTAGGCCTATGCATTGCATGCCGTAGCGCGATATAATTAGGCCATCACGCTAATTATGTCGCAATATTCGCTAATATCGCTATGCGCGCCTCGATATGACTCATTACGAACGACATAATACGAAAAATCCAATCAAACAGGCGCATAAAAATATCTTAGTGAGCATCACGAAACCAAACAAAAAAACCAAGAAGCCAGGCTGTCGCTAGGAGAGCCGACCGTACTGGTTGTCAGTGACCTTCAAGATCATCCAAGGTCGATGATTTCCATCTCATCTGAAAGAGCGTATGTCACTTCCTATTAGTGATCATACAACCGTGGCCGTATTTCTCACCGTTTCCGATACAAGCCAGTTTTCCTCTGAAAACGCACATTTTTCCCACCCCTTCATTCAATCCCGAACTTCAAAGTTCCCCTTGCACTAGACCGCTGAAATTTTGCACGCTGAGGTTTACGACAGAGGGCTAAGTATTCGTGTAAAACGTTTTCCCCTACGACCTACCGTTTAGCAACAATACATCCGTTACGGACGACGGACAACAACAGACGGACAAATGACAACTCGTACCATAAGCTCGACCATTACCTAAGTACGGTCGGCTAATAATGAATACAGCGAAGAACGAAAACTAGAACTACACACCAGTTGATTCACGTTAGTCAACTAAAATTTATTCCTTAATATGGGTCTATTATCTCCACTTTTTAAAATAACGTCACACAAAAGCACAGTTCATATTTTGGCACTGACTGTTTCCATCTGTATGTCTGACGCAAAAATACTCCAAAAGTTAAGATTTTGATGACTTTTATGGGACGGGCCAAAAAAGCAGTCGATGCAAGTTACAATGGTTTCTTACAGCGCTCACTGCTGAGTTTTGCTGCTACAAAAGGCCATCTGTTTAAGCTGTTCAAAAGTACAAAACAATCGGTGAAAAAGTACGAAAGAACAATTTTGGTTTAGATCGGTCGAGAACTGGATTTAAGCATTTTCACAGAATTCTTCCCGATTCTTTGTTTACTAAATGCAAGCACTACAACACGATCAGCTTAAATCTGGAACTATGTCAAGCGCTTCAAGTTCACGCTGCCAGTGACAGTGGCACACAGGGTCGACTTACAATAAACAAGAAAACAAAAATTATAACAACTGATGCTAAAAATATCTTTCCTTCAGATGTGCACTTCAGACTACGCGTTTGATCAATTTACAACATGCATCGAATAAGTTACAAAGTAAATGTTTAGCAATATGTTCAGGACAGCCATACAACCAACGTCTCGACAAAATACATGACAATAAATGCTACTATGTCAATTAACCCACTCACTGAAAGTGCTGGACGGCTCAAAGTGTGCCCGATAAAAATAAAAAAACAAAGATAGAATAAGCTATTCACATAATAAGCTGATAATAAATCCACAAATACCACACATCAAATCCAATAACTTGTATATTAAAATAATCACTCAACAATGATAACAACACCATAATAGGCCTAGTATGAAACACAAAAAAATTTACAACGGCTACACAGACTACACTTAACTTGTAGGCTAAGAATAAAGTCAGAATACAGAAACTACAAACATCAAAACAACAACTCTAAACTGAGTTCACGGAGAATTGAGCTGCATTTTTTGCATCACAATTGCACATTCATTCTACATTTCAGTTCTTTTGCTCATTAATGTTCATTTTTGTTCTGTGCTGCTGTATATATACTAAACTGTCATTCTGTGCGCAAACATTAACATCCGTCCCACGAAAACACACATACGTCACTACAAATTTTAACATGATCGGCAACAATACAACAATTTGACGACCATTATTCAACCACAACTGTACTGAAAAACACTACCTTCTGTCTACGTATTGTCATCCTATGTTAATTCTCTAAAATTATGGTAAAAGTTTGCCTTATCTAAACACAATGCAGACTGCACGTTTATGTAACTTCTACGCTTTGTGATTTTTACATAAATGCAGTAAGTATTTAGACAAAGCATCACAACACCAAGAAAAACTTCACGAAAAATATTTAGTACAACTGCAAATATAAAAAAAACAGATTGCCACTTTAAAACAGAGAAAATATAGTCAATTTGTTCAAAGTCATGACTACAAATTGTGGTAAGATCCACTACGTCTTATCAACAGAAAACGGTCTACTTTATGCAGCACAAATAAGTGCACTTTGCTACATGTGCATGTTAAATATGAAGCACAGCATTTGTAACAACTTCTAACAAGACACAGTTACAAGTAGATATCGAGTGCTTATACAGTCAATTTAGCTAATGCTACACACACATCATTGATGTAGATTCTATGCTCAACTGGTGCATATGCTACAATAACAAGAAAAGAATTACGAAAATAAAGAAAAAACAAAAAGCAGAACAACAACAATCGGAAAAAAAATTTCAGAAATGTTAAAAAATATTTTACGCTTACATAATTTCTTTCAATAGTTGCGTGGCTGACGGTCAGCAAACATCACAATAAAAGAAGCAGAAAATTTCTCCTTCTGAAATGTTTGCTATCTGACCACTCGACGTATTGACGACACCAAGCCCAGTTGACACGGTTGTGGTCAGACCATAAGCTCAGAGATTAAAGCGTGAACCCAGATGCCAAGAACCTCAGTTTAGTTTCATGGCCCGTAAGTGATTCAGGACTCAAACCTAGCACCTCAGATTCGGCGAGTTCATTGCCGACATTGTGCACTTTATAAATGTATTTGCTTACTTACTTACTAATCCAAAATCTTATCCACTGCATCGACAAGCAGCAAAGCTACACGAAAGTACATAAATGATGCAAAACACTTAAATACAAATGCAAATGATGCATCTCAACAATGTCACTAACCATACATTAAAATTGGCCAAAAATGTCGGTGAAATTAGTTGTCAGTATAAATTTAAGCTGCAATTCAAGACTCGATCATAATCCAAAATTATATCCATATGCATCGACAAAGAGCAAAGGTACACAAAAGATACTAAGTGACACAAACTAGCAATATAATTACATACAAATGCAAATAATGCATTTCAACTATGCTGACTACAAGAAATTGACCACAAATGACATTGTAATTAGTTGTCAGTAAAAATGTTGGCTGCAGTAACTAAAAAGAGCAGAACCAAAAATGGACATATAGACAATACGCAAAAGCCCAGACAGTGGACATTCTGGCAGAAATTTCTTCAGTCAGGGGTCAAGAAATCTGGCCAGAAAATAGAATCGAACAACTGTATGATTTGTATGCAAATAGCAAGCCAGGGGAAAATAATGAAAAGCAGCAGACACAAACATACTGAAACACAGTTACAAAAACAGAGGCAGTGAAACACAAGAAGCTAATAACAACTATACACTAGTTTCAGTCTCAAGCAAAGCTGCCTACTTCTCCAGAGTTTTAGGCTGGGTCTCTGACCAAAAAACCATTGGCAACTGCGACATTAGTTTCTTATGGACTGCATATCCTAGTAGTTATCCAATCAACTACAGTAAAGCATCGAAGATTAAGAACAACACCAAACAAATACATAAAATATATATATTGTGAACATTTGTTTCATACAGAATTCCTTACTTATAGCAAAAAAACTTACAAAGGAACTGTAGATTACATTTCATCACAGAAGGGCTGCGAAGATAGGCCTACATCGCTCATTACAGAACTGTAAGACCAAGAAAAAACAATTACATCAACAAGAAGCCCAGCTGTCGCTAAGAAAGGCCGACCGCAGTGTATGCGAGTGTGGGAAGGCTAGCAAATGTGATCCACAACTTACCGATCAATCAAAATACTGCACAATTTGCATAGCAGAGTGCATAATGACCCTTCAAGGTCATCCAAGGTCAATGATTTTCACGTCATGTCAAAGGGCTTATGCAACAGGGCTTATGTGACTTCCTATTAGTGATTAATATTAGTGATTAATAGCAACCTTGGCCCTATCTGTCACCGTTTCTGAGATACAGTCAGTTTTCGGTTGAAAATGCTTTTTGAACGAATAAAATGATTGATGATTGATTGAAAAATGCACATTTTTCTTACCTCCTCTATTCAACCCCAAACTTAAAAATGTTCCTCTTGCACTACTGCATCGCTCAAATTTTGCAGGCAAAGAGCGTTGACAAAAGGCTAATTATGCATGCAAAAATTTTTCCGGTAAAACCTACCGTTTAGCCACAGTACATCCACTACACACGAACAGACAGACAGACAGACAACAGACATCTCGTAGCAAAGGGGCCAGACCTTGAACGGTCAGTCCATAACAAATAGAAAAAATTCAGCAAAATTTATCTCCACAAAAAATCATAATTTAATGCTAATGCAATGCAGAGATGATAATGTGCATTGTGCAAAAAGTACAAAAAACCGCAAAACACAACAAACTAATTTATTAACAAAACACAAAAAGCAATGCTATTTGAAAAATATTTGCAAACGACGTGCCAAAGTCTACTGGAAAAACACGCTGGACAAACGCTGATGCAAAAACCAGGAAGATATATTTTTTGGGAAAAACTGTGCTGCTGCCGATAGATTTAATGACCCCTGATAAGACCGAGCAAAAGTCGCTTGTAATCACCAGATGTGTCTCCCTGCAACACCAACGTCACACGGTAACATATCACACTAGAAACCATTTGTCTGAGTGCATATCAACAAAAAGTAATTTTTTTATACAAAACAGTAACTTAAAGCTGTGTGCCAAATTTTAAATCCACAGCTTTGGACTTTTCCAATTCAGTAGTGCATAACCCACAAGAATCTGAAGGTCACATAACCCTGTCCAAGCTGCCTTATCAAAGAATTTTTAGCTTGTGAGGCCCAGTCTGTCCCTGAAAACATGCATGTCAAATTTGAAGCCTGTAGCTTTAACCACTGTGGAATGTGAAGCTTTTTGCACTTAACATCTGCTGACATCACATAACGAAATCGGACAAAAACACCTTCAGTCTACAGTGCATGCCATTATTCTCATTACAACCACGAAAGATATATTTTTTTTTCAAAAATCAACTATAAAATCAATTTGCTCGACTATCTACTGCTTCACATTCCCACAATTAATACGATGTTACTATTTTACTATACAACTGAAAATACGTCTGATATGAAGACCAGATGGCACAGTGTCACAGACAGCACACACACAGGTCTGTGTTTCAATGGCTAGATTCTATTTTTATCCCTGGAGATCTTGAAACTTTGAAACCATTGCCAGGACTTTTTACACATTCAGAGATTAAGGCAAAACCTCCACGACTCTCATCAATGTGCAGGAGCTGTGGTATGTTGAAAAAAGCTGACCTCAATCATGCCGTCAAGAGTGGTGCCAAACTGGCGCTGGAACTCCTGCTTGATCTGAACCATGTCGACCTCACAGCGACTCACAATCACTCGGATCAGAGTATCGTCCTTCGTCCCGGCTCCCTGGCATCAACGCACAGTAACACGTTTCTTACTTTTTCTAGCTAAATCTGGAACAGCACAATGCTGTAAATAAATACCAAATTTTCTGATATAAAACAACAGCTCCCTAGGAGCATACAAAATCTATTTAATGCTCTTTAAAGGTCCATGGCTACGGTCAGACTCACTCGCGCAATTTCTGTAGATTTAAATTAGACATTTAACCTCGCATATATAATATGTCGATTTGAGCTTCATAAATATATGAAATTAATGCGTG
>Ga0209367_1004306_pt1 | contig 19599 bp, 12 predicted proteins | sample WorMetLIZISLAND2_FD_187412 | JGI IMG/M metagenome (GOLD analysis project Ga0209367, IMG submission 187412) | Marine gutless worms symbiont microbial communities from Max Planck institute for Marine Microbiology, Germany - Olavius geniculatus... ...
AAGTCTGGTGATAACTGGCGCGAACACAACTGCACATGACTTCAGCAACGTGCACGGCAGTACGTCGAGTGGTGATGATTTGGCTGGCATCCTGGACAGAAGTCGCTGAACTTCATCAGTTGTCACAGTTGTCGTTATTTTTATGCATCCTCCTCCGAGTCCGACAGGAATCGGCGGATGCGTAAATGTTTTGACGATTGTTCGTTTGTCCAGGAGTGGGACAGAATTCGTGTGTCCCAAAAAGTTAGTCAGCAGGATATCGTAAAACACAGTGAAGAGGATTTCATCACTGCAGTGGCTGATGACGTAGTTCAAGCGCTATATAAACTGATAAGGTTTTGAAGGTTGATCGATTAACGCTAATGTAATTACAGAGTCAAGATGTAGAAAATCGTGACCATTTACGTTCTATCACAAATAAACATATCCACTTTTTATGCATATGTTACCGTAAAATAAATCTATTCCAGTTATTAAATTCCGTAACGACATTGTTTCGTTGCCTCCCAAGTGGAAGTTATTTGGTCGTCTTTCGTCAAAGTAAAGTCGCATTATTGTCCGGTCTTCTTAACACAGTCTTACCCGTCCGTCGGTCTGACAGTGTGTCCGTCTGCTCAGTGATAGCCCGAAAGTCAAAAAAGTTGTAGAAAAACCGAAATTAGTGTTAACGTTTTCCAGTGCAAAAGTAAATAACCGATGTGCCAATTTAGTTATAAAGGGCAAAAGACATGGTTAAAATTAGAGTTGTGCAATTTCTACGGACGGCTGCACAGTCTTTACTGAGCCGACATAGTTTTCTACTTTGTTTCTGGTTAATGGCCAAGCTAGCTGCAGACGCACCTGTTTGTCTTGATGTTGACCCGGCGTGGGTCTAACTGCAGTGGTCGACCATCTTTGTACCACGTGACTGCCGGCTGAGGACGTCCAAACGACCTACAGCGCAGTCGCAGTCGTTGACCTACTAACACCGTGACGTCACGTGATTTCATTCTCACCTCCGCCGCCAACGCTGAAAACGCAAATATTGCTCTCATGTAAAATAAAACAAAACAACAAAATCAGATCAAACTAAACGTCAAAGACGTCGGCAAGCCCTGTGCTGGTAAGTATGCGGTCGTCCGTTTAGTTGCCGAGCGCGCGATCCGCCAGCCGTAACTTAGTATATGCGTGCGAGATACGTGCGTCATTTTCTGGGGGTTTTGGCGACCTTGACTTGATTTTTGACATCTCAAAAATCAATACGTATATAGGTTGTCTGGGGCATTTTTTTGCACAATTTTTCGCTTTATAAAGCTTTTTGTTTTCGGGTTAAAAACCGGTATAGAAATGAAACAGACGAACAGACATACGTCGACGGACAGACGGACGAATGGAAGGAGGGCAAGACCCGTAAAATATTACGGTAAAACATCAAATTTTATCTGCCTTTTATTCATTAGCTATTTTTTCGCTGAAAGCCTCGAACACTCTTTGACAGAGCACTAGATGCAGTAGGCCCTATCTTGCACCGTTTAGCCTCTTTAGCCACAGTACATCCGTGACAGACGAACGGACGACGAACGATCTCAACACAACCTAACGCCAGCAACGACGTTGAGCAGTAGATTCGGGTTACGCATCGAGACTGAGTGAGGACTTGGCAAAATACCGGTAACAATTCTGTACGAAAATCTGCTTGTGACTGGCTTGAAACTACCAGGTATTTTTGTTATCGCGCAGTAAACTTATCTTCAACTAACACAAATGACGTTCAGTTGTTCACCAATGTAGTGGCTGGATACACGGTAATTACTGCAGTCGTACTGTCGAGTTATAAGTCGTATTGGCCAGTAACACAGAGGCTTTCGACTAGTCATTCCGATGACGCAGAGCCTGTCCACAATGCGCAACCTTCACGCAGCGTCCTCCCGATGGTTCTCGGACAACTGATAGTCACTAGTAGAAAACTGGTAGACAAGGTCAAGTGACCTTGCTCAGTCAACTACCGCTACAAAATAATTCCTCTGTCAAAGGCATTGTGCCAAACGCTTTTTGTGGGCCAAAACACCTCCCATTTTCGGGAATGCAGCGTGCTTATATGTAAAACCGGTGAGCAAAGAGCATGGGGAGCGTTTGACCGGGGCTATACATAAAAAGTCTGGGAGAAATTAACCGCGAGGGGCAGTTTACTAGAGTGCGAGGGAGGGAGGTTGATGCCCCACTTGGTCCTCTGCGTCAGACTTCATCACGAGAAAGACTGTAATGGAGCCGACTAGAACTAAAACTAGGTTTAAGCGGCTAGTCATCGGCTGACCGCGGTAATGGTCGGACTGCAGGTCAGGTCAGGTCTGGTTGCCATCTGGAAGCAGTGGCGAGCGGTGAGCTGTGGAGAAATGCAGTCCAATCTATGGACTGGGACTTGCTAGTATACACAGAAAAGTGCGAGGAATGTCGGTCAGCTAACGATCTAATGACATCGCACCTATCAACGGCTTGACGCCGACGACGCGCTTGATGATGGACGGACGGACGGACGAACGTACGTACAGCGCTATTTCTAGGCACAACCACCTTACAGTCGCACTACAGTGTTCATTGCAACGATATCATGACTAACTACACGGCAATGACTTGGCGTAGTGCACGGTTAACGAGTTAGTCTTCGTCACCGAATTTGCTCTACGCCAAGACCCGTTGCTACGAGTTATCACTAATGGTAGCGCAGTATGAAGCGCAAACAAAAACACAATCACCACGTTAAAAGTGCAGATTCAATTATAAGATCGTGCAGCTGTGGTTGTTATTGAAAACCGTGCCATCGTTGACGACGTTGGTGACCATGCGATGCCAGAACACCACGTTTTCCTGATGAGCTGTGTTAGACACGCGTTATTCTTCACGATGCCCATAAACTATCCAGATAGGCTACTTTAGTTTCTGACGCTCTTTATGCATGAGCCACTAATGCAGTTGAAACAAATAATAATGCAGTTGTTGGTCGTGTTTTGTCTTGTTTTCGGCGTGTGGCTCGGATACGAATGATGACGATGGGTCAGCGGTACGGTGGTGATTCGCCAGGTGTCTGCATGCAGCGCTGACGTCGGTCACTCGTCGCTGCTAATAGAACTCATTCAACCGGCGCACAGATGAGCGGCGGCACCGAGACGTACTGGTGAGTAGCCAGCTATAGCGTCGTCAGGGTGGTCGACAGGTAGGTCGGCGTGACCAGGTGGGTGCGAGGAGCACTCGGCTAATGCAAAGCAGCGACCAGCAGAACTCGCTGCACTGCGCTGCATCACTGACGGCGGCGTTAGTAAACAATCCGACATCAACTCGACGCCGTCTGCAGCGCCGGCGAAGTTCCTGCGTCGACGTCGATCTATCTTCGCGTCATGTCGGCGACCGACTGATACAGACAAGTAGAGTGGACAGGCCGCTCATCTTACAACCCAGAAACAATTTGTGGCGGTAGTTTTCCCGTGCATCGTATGCCCAAATGCCACTACATCGATTTGTCGTGGACCTGTTGGACAAACAGTCGTACAAGTTTAGTAAAACGTCTTGATATGTCATGATGCTGTGGGTTTGTTGCATATGCTTTAGATTCGATAATGGACTTGTGCCGTACAACTTACTGTACAACATGCTGTACGAATCCGTAGCAAATCGAATCAAATAGAGTTTGGGTCTTAACTGATGATAAATGTACAAAACATCAGTTTATACGCTTGTTAACGGCGACACGCAATGACTAACACTTCAAAAACAGCAAGAAATCATAAAAAGATGATATTACTCACCAACACATCGCTTAACTGTCAATGTGGTGTTGATTAATATCAACTTTTTTGATTTTTGCTGTTTTCGAAGTGTCAGTCATTGCGTGTCGCCGTTAACAAGCGTATAAACTGATGTTTTATACATTTATATTTGCTGTTTTATTACTAAAATTGTTTTATCGTAGGTGGTAAATATTAGTTTATCTGATCTGAACGGCCATGAAGATGCAAAGCCTCAAAGATTTTGAAATCACGACCTTGATCTTTTGAAGTCATGTGACGTCATCGGTCACGTGACCAATGAACTCGCCGCGGTCACTTTCCTGTTGGTGGTCAATGATGACCATGCGTCTATCTTGCACCGTTATGGAGATATAAAGCCTCAAAGTTGTGTTCAGCCCATGTTAAAAGCCAAACGTTTACTGCACATGCCCAGTGTCATGTGACCTGTAGGTAGGGGGTCAAAAATGACTACATATTTGGAGTTCCCGATGCCATATTGCCTATTCACTATACAACTTCTATGGGGCTACGATGAGGATTAAGGGCCGTTTATAGGTGATAATTTTATACAGGAGTGTTTTTGGCCGAAAATTTTAGTCCGTCTTTGGGCCCAATTTTCGACTTTGGGAGATTTTTCATGGGTTAGATATTAACTTTGAATTTTCTACCCCTAAAAAAGCACACCCTTGCGTGAGACCGCGTCGTTTGAGCCATCGCGCGTAAAAATCCGCTGACCGGTCTGACCTGTAAGCCGGTCATTAAACAAGTATATTTAAATAAAAAAAATTCCCTTATATTTCACCCCTTTGTTGAGAAGCTACCAATAAACGGATTTGCACGAAATTTTGCACAGGGGGTCGCCTAGAGGACGTTATTACTTATTTCAAATTTTTTGTCGATCGGTTAAAGGATCTCGGATCTGCGAGGGATCGAATTTTGCCATTCTCCTGAGTCCACTGACAGCCTGTCGCCGTTAACACAGGTTTGCGCTACCGCGCGCCTGTGACAAGCGTACGCCTACTGTCTGTAAAGTTAAAAGGTTCATCCACATCTCAGTTTCCATCTTAAGCGACTTTTTTTCGGCAACGCAAATGCAAAATGTCGCGAAAAAAACCAAACTAGGTTATTGCAGCCAGCTATTACGGATTACACATAAGTTTGGCTGATGCAGTGAAACGTGTAGGCCTAAGTGGTTTAGTCGGTGCGTGCCCCGTACATAGGGTGCAGCAGTTAAGGGTTAAAAACACTTATGTAATCATTCACATAAAATTATGGTGCGACAGATGTGCGTACAGCGCCATGTAAAGTTTTTCTTAACGCTGACTAAAGTCGAAAGAAAAAGACAGAGGTGAGTCTGGCACCAGTGACTACGACGATTTTTGCCGAAGACACCGCTATCGGTACTTTTAAGGGTCGCGTGTATCTATGGGCTTAATGTAGAGAGACAGAGATGACGAAAAAGACTATCTGGTGGATTCGACATCCTACCTCCGTGCAGTTTCATATAGGCCTAAGTCTACTAAGCGGTTATTGGACATTATCTTTTAGTTTCCCCGCCAGACATTTTACGCTCGATTCGTTAGACATTTGGCGTCTTTGCAGCGAAATGCGGCGCAGCGCATAAGACACTGTCCGATAAGACGCACTTCGGCGAAACTCCAGCATCCTTAGTCAGAATGTGGACAGCTCTACTTCGTTAAACTGTGAAAAAGTAGCCTACTTTAAGCTAGAGTATCGTTGTCTAAACATAATAAAATAGTAGCAAAAAATATTTCGACTGGTCGTATGCGATCGGAATGTCCTACGTCTTTTAGACACTCGAGGAAAATGCAACTTTCTGGACGAATTTGCCCGTCTGGTGAGAAGCACGCTATTACCGGTCCTCGCCCGTGTGCAGGCAACTGTTGAGTTCTTTTGACCAGTTCACTCCGTTCTCATGCCAGTTCGTCTCGTTCGATCCCAGATTGGCAAGCCGGACGAAAAACTGTAGCTCCGAGTAACGTAACGTATCGCGCGGTTTCCAATGGTGCCCTGGAGTGCATGTGTGGATCATACGTCCTTGACCGGCATCCAGACACGGTGCACTGGCGTGCGTAGAAAAATAACTGACGTTCTGCTCTCTCTTTTTCGTGTCGTGCGTAGATTTTGTAAAAACGTTCACGTCAATCTCGCATCTCACACCGCTTACTCGCTGGCTGCCCGGCTTCTCACTTTTCCGTCAAATTTGCACGTCGAGCGTTACAGCTCGGACAAGATGACGGCATGAGGAGGATTATTTGCGTTCGCTTAAAAGATGACCAAACTATAATAGCCTAATTTATGTCGCACAAAACCATACAGAAAACCAAAAAGCCCAGATGTCGCTAAAGTGGGCCGACCGTACCGTCTATATTCGAAGGCCAAAGTCCGACTGCCGGTTGTCGAAAAAAAGCAATTTTTGCAGTGTGAATGCAGTCATTTACATGTTATGGTGGCACTACTACAGGTATATCAAACGCTGCAATAAACGCTAAGATAATAAACGGTAATTCAGCGCACGTATGTCATGGCTGCAGACAACACAAAATTGCGGCCAAACCGCTGCAGATAGAGACACTGTTACTATAGACAGCCTATGGGAACTCGTCATCGCCCTGTCTAACAGTATTATCGCCGACTTTTACGACGTACTGTTTAACAACATTACCGAACGATTGGGATTGGCATAGCAGAGAACATGATGACCTTTTAAGGTCATCTAAAATCGATGATTTTTGTGTAATTTTGTGACTTCCTATTAGTGACTATTAGCAACCTTGGCCTTATCTCTCACCGTTACTGTTAAAAACGCACATTTTCCTACGCACTTTTGTTTAACTCCAAATTTCAAAATGTCTCCCTTGCACTAAATCGCTGTACTTTTGCGTGCAAAAAGTTATTACACCGAGATAATTATATGTCTAATATTTTTTTCGATAAGATCTACCGTTTAGTCACAATACATGCGTTACAAACGACGATAGACAAACGATAGACATACCGTCCAAAAGGCTCGACAATAACAATAACACATAAAACAGTTAAACGATTTACAAGAAAACAAAAATCGATGTAAATATTTTTGTTCGTTCCGGAGCAGAAATAAATACGTCTTGTGAGTCATTATTATCTGACATTTTACGGTCTGCATAAAATGTGTACGATCTTAAATGATCAGTGGCGTCATGCCCATAGGGGCCGGAGGGCCATGTTCAAAGATGAAAAAATTATTTTGCATAAAAAAAATTTGGAACACATTTTGAAGTAAGGCATTTACCCCCCCCCCTCGGTAATAGCTGTAGCTTGCTATTTTCACGCTCAAAATGGCTAAAATCGCTGGCGGCTGGAGCTTTGCTCCAGACTTCACAGGGGGAGCTTATAGCGTTTCCCAGGCCCCCTAGCTGGACTCAAAGGGGACAGAAAAAGGAAAAAGAAATACGGAAAGAACTGGAAAAAGGGAGGGAGGGAAGGAGAAGAAAAGAAAATAGAAAGACAGCACACGGAACGGAACAAAGGGAGGGGAAGAAAAAAGAGACGGGATCATTTTCTTATCAGATAAAGGATCCCTGGTTAATGTCATTTATCTAAATTATTTCACTTTCTTTTTGGCCATTTTTCTTCTAAATCTACAGTGTGGTCCAAAAACGGCACAAAGTTTATGGCACCATAATTTTGCAACCGTACATCACAGAGTCATGCGGTTTTCAGCAAAATGTTCTAGAAGACATTTTTTACATGACTAAAGTCTGTGTTTAAATCCAGCAATTAAATATTCTTTGTTTTTGCCGCTGGCAAGTGAACTATTGAAAAACAGAATTACCTTTAATGTACCTTGGTCCACGAAAACATGCCATTATTATTTTATGAATAGCTCCGTAAAACATTGGCCGATTTCAATAATTTTTTGCATGCGACATCAGTCAGTGTGATGCGGGCAATATCACCTTTTGTGATTTTTGCTGCTTTCGATGTGCGAGTTCTTCAATGTTACCGTTAACAATTGTATAAATTGATGTTTTGTACATTTATTACTTATATAAAAAGTTTTCTTTTACGCCCTAGGGTTAGCCACAGTACATCCGTTACAGACGGATGGACAAACAGACAGACGGACGACAACGCCAATAGCTCGAGTAAGTACGGTCGGCTAAAATTGCACGAAATATGCAATTTTAGCGTTGATTTTTTAAAATTTTCTGCGGGCATAGCGCCAGACCCTCATACTGGGGAGGGGCTACGTCGCCTTTCCCCAGGCCCCATCCCTCTCGGCGCTTCGGCTCTTCGCGCCTCCGCGCCTAGCTCGGGACTTTCGGTCCTTCCATCGTTCCGCCCTAACATTTCCGGGCCCCGCAAATATTTCAACAGCACGACACCCCTGTAAATGATTGATAACATTTGCCATAATGTTAGTGGCATGCTGCACTGACTTTTGGTGATTTTATTTTACATTTTTGTATAAAAGAAAATAAAGAAATAAATACCATATTTTTGACGCGAGTAGCTCCGAATAAGGTTCAGTTTGTTGACAGAGAACGGCTGCGGTGAACTTGAGATGTTGTAGATGAACGGTCGTCCCGGGGACGCTGGCGCCGGCTGCTGTAGAAACACGATGTAGCGAGACCCGTTGACAGGCAAACCCCGCGACGCACACAGTTCTTCGTCGACGTAAGATGTAGGCCGTGAGGTCGCTCGTACGAACGTTCCAACCGAGATGGTGACGCGACCACCACGGCGACGGCGACGACGAGGTCGACGCGCTGGTCGTTCCAGCTGGCCTTTGAGCACGTGTATCACAGTGAAACGGGCCTGGTACAGTACATCACCCGAGGTCGACGTCATGTGGACTCTGCGCAGGTTCGTGACGACTGCGTCGACGACGAGTGACGCGGCGACTGTCTGTGACTCGACGTCACGCCACTGGGTCAGTCCACAGCTCGCTGCCCGCGACGTTGTCGACGACGTCGTTGTGGTTTGTCTCGACGACTGAACGACGGACACATAAGCAACTAGACCGAAAACCCGCGACCAAAGCATCGCACCGGCAAACTCACGCACTGAAGATACGTTGTGATAATACCGGCGATTTCCGAAGGTAAAAAATCGTCGGCAACTCAAATGAAGTGCCTAGTCGTCAGCTGATCTCGTCTGTCAATCTCTTAGGATGATTTATAAAAAAAACATCTTCGCGAACTACAGTATGAACCGAATGACAAAAGCAGCAACGTTGTCGTGACGAAAGATAACTTTCTATCGTCGTATAACCGATGACGCGCGTACTCTATCTGCGTCCGTCTGCAACGTATATTGTTGACGCTGTTTTATTCTACTGCAGCTGCTGCCGCTATAGTTTGCTATCTTCCGCCGCGCCGGCTGCTGCTGCTGCTGCAACAGCAAGAACTGATGACGCGGCAAAAACTCGACGGCATGACGAACAGAACCCTGGAAACCAGGAAAAGTCGAGTAACCGTTCGACAGACAGTTGTAACGATCGTCTGCCTGCAAGCTCGGTGAATGTAGAGATGGGCAACAACGGCGATCGAAACTTTGAAATAGTTGATGTAAAAGTATCAAATTTATCCAGTAAAACTAACAAAATTTATACCCGCTACATGCATGTTTAGGTTTTATCGCGCCCGGAAATTCGTTTGCGGCCCCTAAATCAAGCCGGATAGTTTCAACTTCTCCTCTAAACACCCAACTTATGAGGAAACCCAAAAACCCTGACCTCCGCCCTTGGCTTTCGTCCTCGATTTTCGACCTGTTGAGCCTTAGTCTGTTCTTTTAAACTCTAGTTTTTAGATATGCCTATGCTGCAGACTACAGTACGGTTTATAAGCGCAGTACCGTAGTTCGAGTGCGAGCGTGGAATAAGCATCAGCCATTGGTACATCTCTGGGATGGATAGAGAAGGCAGAGTGTAGGTCTATACGTCAAGTAATATAGCAGTAGGTAACACGAGGTTGTTGTTACGCTTCGAACGCTTCCTGTCTGCAACACCATCAGGTGGCGTCTCGACGTGGACCGGCTGCGGATGGCGGCGTCCTAACAGACGAAAGATCAGCTCGTTAAATCGCCCACCGGCATGTGCCGCCGCCTCCGCAGCAATAACACTTCTAGGCCTATACAGTAGCTAACTGCTGTGTTAGGTCTATGTCACTCTTTTACACTGCTGTCACGTACGAGTACTTTGTCTATGGGATAGGCCTATATGGTGCAATTTGTCATCGACGTAATAAAATTCGTTTAAATAATGCCATTTTAGGCTTGTAATATAATTATATTATAATTTAGCAAACTACGTGGTTTGTATTTTTGAGCACAACATTTTATCATTGTCATTATCGCAAGCTAGTCAGTAGGCCTATAGTACTTGGTTTGAGACAAAAGGCTAAGCCTTCGTCTTGACAAAAAAAATAAGAATTTAATAATTTTTATCACTTATTGCTATTAGTATTTATAATAGTTATGAATCAACAATTTAAAGTAACAAAAACTGCTTATAGTCGCTATTTAGCATCATTTTGTATTTTTTGGCCTACAGTTAAATGGTCTACTTTATCGAATTCTATTCGTTAAACCCATTGGAACTAAAATAGCAGATTAGCTATTGTGCTGTCTAGGAAAATGTAATTTGAACAAAACGTTAACAACTTTGCGTTTTTTTCTGCCAGAAAGAACAGCAAAAACCACACACTAGACGTTCAGTTGGTGAAATTAAGACATACAATACGCTTTGCTTTTATTAAACGGAAAAGTGACGGGTTAGTCTTTTTTAAGAGGTAGGCCTACGATTTTAATGCAGTCGAAGCATGTTAACTGCCGAGCATTATTTGACCAAATATTTTTAAAAATTAAAACTAGTGATAAGACAGCCTGATGTCAAAATAGGCTTATTGTGCTGCATCGGCTTGTCATGAGCGGGTGATATGTTCTAGAACTAGTTGACCAGCAAGTCTACTACTAATCGCACCAGTGGCTTCTATCATCGCAAATCAGCAATCAAAATCGGGCTTTAGTCCCCTCCCCTTCGAATTTTTCCCTTTCTAGGAGGGGATGTTTTGTTAAGGGTGTAGATCTGATTCAGATTCAGATTTACACCTTTAACAAAACTTTTTCCTACTTTTACTGGGCGCAAGCTGCGCTCGCTAGGTATAGGGATAGAAGCCTCTGTACAGAAACGTGAAAACGTCGCTAAACCACGACGTCTTCTCTGCAGCGGTCGACAGACGGACACGTACAGTCAGGCATCAAGCGGGACGGACGACGATTTCCAGCAGCACTGTGCGCGGGCAACGTGGGTTTGTAAGTGACTTGTGTATAAGTGTGTAGGTGTGTGCGAAACACTTACGTCGAGCGTTCGGCGATTCCAGGAAGTTGGAGCTAGGCGGACACGCAGCTGGCGCGTGCGGTCTGACGGAACGAACGAGGAGCGAACGCACCGACAAAAGCACCAATTTACAGACACGGCTGTGCGCTCCAACTACATCATCTGCTGCCGGCGTCTGTCCGTCTGTCTGTCCGTGTTGTCGACGTAGTTGCTTGTAAGGGCAGACGTTAGACATACGATCAACAATCATACTAGTATAAAATACTTACTACTCTCGGTAGTTCTATTCTCATTTCTGGAAAAATTTGGAACTTTCTCGGTTGATTTATCTGTAAATATTTGCGTTATGATGCTTATTTCAACAACGTTTGTGTCACACCGCGTTTATGCAGTTTCTCGTATATATTGTGTGTATACTGTCATAATTATCGAAGATAATCATATTGAAGATTGCTGTTAGTGTCGTATCTGTGACAATATGTGTTTGTTCTCAACGAATTAAGATTGACTAATTGATGAATTTATTGATTCATTGACAGTATACAGCGTGCAGCGAAAAGCATCATATAAAGTTTTTTTGTCATTTTCTAAGCAACACAGTGCTCTAAGCTGACGGGCTTGGCAGAATTAGCGGGGAAAGAAGACCCAAAAACTCAGCCCCAGTTCCCACAGGCTGCCCGTGGGGGCAGGTGGGGATCAAGGTGGGGGCACATACATGTACCTAAGGTACAAGGATTCAAACGCCGCGGTCGGTATCCGCGATGGTGCAACAGGGAAGGCGCTAGAGGGGGCTGACAAACAGACACTCATTTTTAACAGTCTGCCTGGGGATCTGCGCACTACGACCATCAGTCGTGAACAATAATTCAGAGCTCGGCTGGAAACTCATCTTTCCAGCCAGGCTTAATTACGCAACAGACCTCTGAGAAATTTGGTTTTGAAGAGAGTATAAACTGAACTGAACTGACTATAGCGACTATAGCTATCAGAAATGTGCACGAGATCTTCTGAGCCGAGACCGAGACGAGACCCGAGACCCATGTCTCCGTAACCGATACGAGACCGAGACGTTCAAAATTTTGTACGAGACGAGACCGAGTCGAGACGTTGCAGCTTCCGAGACGCTGGCCGAGACCTTGAAGCTTCCGAGACTCTCGAAAGTCTCGTGAGCTTCAATGTCTCGGCGAGACGTTTTTTGTGACGTATGGTGAAACACATTGGCAATGAAAAAAAAATTATACGGATTAATTAACTCGCACCATGGTAATCGCTTTCTATTTGTGATATTGTGGGTTTTTGCACTTTATTTTGACAATTATCACTGAATAATTAACGGCTTGCACCACAAAAAATTGCAACTGCAGTGTTGTAGACATGAGCCATTGTTCATCGCAATTTGCAAGCAACTGAAATCAGTAAACTAGGGCCTACAGCTGATAGCCTTATACGTCGTTCACATTTGGCTGATAGTATTCATTCTGACATCATGCACTTTATCTTCATTGCGATTAGGTCATTTTATGACGAAAAAAGACTGACATGACATAATTCTGCTTTATGATAAATAAGTAAATGAAAGAGTAAAAACACTGTAACCAAATATGTCCAAACCGCAAATGCAATGCTGGTTAGCATCGCTCTAACTGCAGCTCCAGTATGCACGGCGCGTGCCTGCACAAAACGTCTCGACGAGACGCAATGGCCCGAGACCCGAGACAAGATCTACTAAGCCGAGACCGAAACATATTGCTCCGAGACCGAGACGAGATTGAAACGTTGAGAATTTTGTCCGAGACGAGACCGAGACGAGACGTTACTACGTCTCGAGACCGTCTCCGGACCGAGACGTCTCGACCGAGACCACATCCATGATAGCTATAGCAATGCATTGGCGGCGCGTTGGTGGGATATGCAATAACCGCTTTCCCAAATTTACGTCCTATAAATTGGCCAGCTGTAGCTGTAGTTTTAGAAAAAAACATACCCAAATTTCGGGTAAATACACCGTACGCGTTGTGATTCAGTTAGCCTACTGCACCTAATTTTTATCACCTATGTGACTTATGACGTTATAAAGAAGAAGCACGACTGTAAAAACAATCAACGCATCGCGCGGCGTGTTCACTGCGAAGGTAGAGCATTCTTGTCATGTTAGCGATTAATCGCTCGTCATCGTTCGTACGTCGAAGATGACGGATGGATTTCAGGGATCGAATGATTATGACGCAGCTTTTCCATGCACGACGTTGTTGTTATTAATCGACCTTGGCAGCAGTTGTTACACACGTCACGTCACTGACAGATTAGCTAAGCAAGCCTAAGAAAACTGTTACTCAGTGAAGTTAGTGCAAATATAGTGACTGGCGTCGAGGTCATTATTGGGAATTTTCCCCCAAAGTTGGTAAAATAATGCCTTCGTCTTTTAACCTGGTGCAATATTTTACCTACTGAGAAAAAAATTTCCAATAATGATTGATGACGCCAGTTGCTATTTGTTTTGTTATGCCTCAATGCAACATTTGTGCTATTTTACGCTTTCTTCAAATAAAGTAAACAAACAACATGGTTGTCTGCTAATAACGTATGCCTACTACGTGCCTACGGTTTAGCCGCAATACATGAATTCGGCGTCGGCATGATCATAAACGTCGTAAATAATAATGAGGCGTAATCAGTCAAAAATCACTCAAATAGTGTTTGATAGGACACTATTTGAGTGATTTTTGACCTGTTGGTGACTATGGCGTGTTTGTAAACGTCACGTGACGTGATTTTGGCCAATCGCGTGCAGGTATTTTGCGTTGATGTAGGCTTATGACAATATAATATAGCGGCAAAATAACGATTTCGTAAGGTATACGTAGTATTTGGCGCCAGTTTAAGAGAAATCCCTTTACACAGAGCATGCATGGTTAGAAGATAAGATTGGTTGACGCACTCTTATCTGTAACATTGTAGTTCGTGTCTAACGGCAATAGTTGGCGCCGCCGTCATTTTTTGGGTACTAATTGCAACAATTTGGAGTATTAGAGTATTAGATTATTAGTATAATTTATTATATCATGATACGGATATAGAGGGACTTTTAGTGCCTACATCCGTTTATGATATCTGAGCTTATGCAAAAAGTATGTACGAGATCTTTACATGACCCAGAGGCAAGAAATTTAGTCCCGAAACTACTATAGAGACTCAACGTAAACATCATCTTTATTATATTTGGTCCTGAATCAGTAATGAGATAGGACGGACGGAATTATGATAACTAATATACCCGGTACGCGCTAAGCACTACGTTTTGATTGTTTTTATGATGTACTGAAATGTAATGTACAGTACTTCGATAAGTTACTTACTTATTTATTCAAAGTGCCACTCGATAAATGAATTTTGCTTATTTAATAATAACGTGACGTCATTGGTCACGCATGTAAAATTGTAAACAGTGCAGTTTTATATATAAGATGTCTTCGACTAATAGTGTCGGCGCTTATGGGGCTGGTTGGGCTACGGGAAATTTTGATCCTTTGGTGTATTTTCGAAAACCACAGGTTATACTGCGACTAGTGGCTTGGGTTAGTAGTTTTTCAGTTACTTCCCGGTAGTGGGCGTGGCTCGTCAGATGGCGGTGGTTGAGTTCTAGACGTGGAATGAAAGGAGACGGTTTCTTTTGCAGTTACCAGAACTCATTAGAACTGTAATGATATGAGATTGATTATTTATTTGAAGTATAATGAATAGTAATTTAATTTATTTATAAGGCAGACCGGTAGTGTTGTTATTCTGCACACGGCCATCTGTGACCATGACTTGGCGCATGACGCTATGTGTGATTACAGATTTGGGCGCCGGACTAAAGTAGGATACTTTGATTTAAGCAAGTTAACGTACCTCAGCAGACTTATGCCGATGTGTTTTTATTTTTTGTGACACGTTTTTTTGTGTGAACGATTTCGTATTTACTGAAAAATTTAATGATTTTTTAATGATTTTCGCTATTTATAATCGGCAATCGAACTTACATTACAGCTACTAGATGAACAAAAGTAATCACTGTAAGCTTACTTTGTTAATCTTCTGATGACTATTTTAGGTACATTTGTGTTTAAATTTTTCGGTTGTTAAATCACGAATTAACTAACAAAAACACACATTTCAACATCAGTTAGCATCATTTTGCAATTTTACAAATGTCACTGAACATTGCAAACAAACAGTCATGTGCACTGGACATAACGTAGTGTCAGTCAGTTGTTAAAGTCAGTGTGAATGTTTCGAGTTAAGGTTAGAGTTAGGGATAGGGTTAGGGTTAGGTCAGGCTTGGAGCTAGGGCTACCCTTAGTATTTAGGTGAGGAAGAAACTAGTGATTTGTCCTACTCTAGTATGCATGCAGAACCATTTATGTGTTATATATTTTCTATGTAGTTGAAGTGTAAACAAACATGTCGGCCACATTGATTTGTGTGTTCAAGTGATATACAGCGTGGGCCATAAAAAACCAGACCTGTTTGAGCGTTGATAACTCAGCGATGGTTACTCATAGAAAGGCGAGTTATGTCAAAAGTTTTAGAATGTTGTAGACAAAGAGGGCCGAACCGGCATAGCAAATCATTTAAATATTCTTTGCCTAATTTGCATAAATCTTCATTACCTTTGAAATTAGGCACGTGCATGCACTCCTATGTGCCCGAGTTCATTGAATTCAAAAACTTACTGCCAAAAAGTCCAGATTTATATTCTGTGAATTATTCAGTGTGGGGGCATTTTGCAACAGATAGCATGGTCACAAAATTTCAGTAACTGATTAGCTAAAACGTGTGCTAATCGAATGCTGGGCTCAGCTGATCCTGAACACATTGATTCTAGCGATTGATCAGCTGCCTAAAAGGACTGATGTCGGTTATAAATGCAAAAGCTCGGCAACTGCCTATGTCGAATTTCATCCAAACTCAACGTATGTGTTAATGATTGTTGATATTTCACTGTATGCTGAATGAAAATCAAGTTAAATTCATATGTTACTGCCAATTTAGCATGATTTTAGACGTGGGACAGATTTGTGTCAATCAGGCAAAGAATATTTAAATGCTGAGACTTGCAAGTTGTACACTTCTTTCGTATACAATTTCAAAACTTTTGGCATATTACACGCTTTTCCATCAATAAACATCGCTAAGTTGTAAAAGCTTAAATATCTATGTTAAATCCATGTGTTGCAGTCAAATTTTGCAGAATATCGGGGGTGATGAATATTTATGCAAATTAGGCAAAGAATATTTAAATGCCTCACTATGCAAGTTTGTCGTTAATTCTTTACAGCATTCTGAAACTTTTGACGTATCACACGACTTTCTGCCACTAACCGTCGCTGAGTTATCAATGCTCATACGGGTCTGGTTTTTTGGGCCCACCCTGTATTTGAACAAAGTTTTGAAAGTTAACGAAAGTGAATAATTTTAAACTTCATGAGCAATTCACCGTTTAAAGATTAAAATTGATCGTAGATATTCATTTTGAGTCTGCTGAGGGTACGTTAACTTGCTTAAATCGAGATATCCTATTTTAGCCCAGTGCTCAGATCTGTTACCCTTTTGTTTTGTTTCATGAGAGACTTAAACAGACTTGTTTTGTGTAACTCTAATGTTAACCCTGCACACCAGACCTATTGAAAACCATGGCTAACTGGGTCTACATGGTGTTTCATAAAAAAGGACCCCTTTTTTCATAATTCACTCAAATGATGATTAGTTTACACAAAATTTGTACCAGTTGTAGAAGAAATACTAATTTAAAATATTGCAACAAAATTTGGCATTTGATTAAATATTCTTTGTTAGTTGTGACGTAATGCTGATATCATAATGTGTCATGGGTACAAGCTTGATAGTCTCAACTGGTGCTGCCAGTTGCTACTCTGCTCTGATGGTGAAAGCTTTTGTTTGCTGATGACAAATTTTTGAAGTTTTACAGTTGCAGCCACAAAAATGTGCAAAGCAATCGCATTTACTTGTCTGTGGGGATAGTTGGACTTTCACATGTTTGAGCAAGACAGTGCACTAGCACACTAAGCTGGCAAAATGATTGTGTTTTTGGATCGCAAGACGCCTGATTTCATGTCCTCATGTTGCTTAGTGCTGACATGATACACATTTTTCATTAGTGAACCAGATTAAGTTCACTATTGAAGCAGGGTAGCAACTAACAGCACCAGTTGAGACTTTCAAGCTTGTACCTGTGACATGTTACACATATGATGTCAGCATCACATCTTGACTACAAAGAATATTTAATCAACTGCCATATTTTGTTGCAATATTCTGAATTAGTATTTCTTCAGCTACAACTGGTACAAATTTTGTGTAAATTGGTTATCATTTGAGTGAATTATGAGAAAAACAGAAAGGGGTCCCTTTTTATGAAACACCTTGTAGTTGATTAATTCATGCATGTGTGCATGTATTCTGGTTTAAATATTCTGAATCCTCTGTGTTGTCATTGTGCATCTTCTTGGACTAGGCTTTGCAACAGTTTGGGGCAGTGTTGGATGCATCATATTTTGGGGTTAAAAAGTGGAAAAAGTTTAGGGTCACAATAATTATGTCTAGTAGTTAATAAATGTGTATGCAACTGTATGTTCGAAAGTTTATCCTTATTCCTTACACATTATCATGCATGTGCTTGTTTGTAGGTGTTTTCTATTGTTGTGTTTGGTTGCGTTGCTACTGTGACATCATCTGGCCGATTATGTCCCTATTACTACAGCGGAGATGCCTGCAATTTTGCTATTGCCACTGGAGTGATATCGTTCATTGGGCTAATGATATTTCTCGTTGCTGATGCTTTGTTTGATAATATGTCTAACGTTCAGCATCGGAAATACATCGTTTTTGCTGATGCTGCATTTTCCTGTGAGATTATTTTGTCTGCTATATTATTAATTAATATTATTTACTTGTTTATTGATAACAGTAGTATGATACTTCGAATTAGTGATGTATGCATGATCATGGCCATACGAGGGTCGTTCAATAAATACTGGTAAGTTTACCAAATATTTTTTATTTATCGAACGACCATTGTATTTACATTAATGCAGAGATGTACAGTATGTAGTTTTATGGTAATTGACACTGAAATATATGTTGCAATATAGAGCTTTTTTCTTGGCTATAGTGAATGGCAATAAACCATAATATTAGACACATTTTCAACCATTTGTTAAGATTATTGTTAAGACACTACGACATTAATTTGTATTAAAACACCAGTCCTACATTGGAAGGCTTGAACCTACAGAGGTTCTGGGATGCAAAACAACCCATGTGAAGTTGGATGGAAGGAGGCTGTTTTATACAATGGCTGATAATATTAACTTGGATATTACTAGACAAGCTTTGTCATTGTACAAAGTAGATACTAATTGAATTGATTGATTAAAAAAAATTTTTTTTCATTTTCCATCACTACTCCTACTCTCTAAAACAAACACTAGATCAGCAAATACTTTTGGAACTGTTAAATCTAGGTTTAAAACCGAACTGTTTATCTCAGCCTGTGTCTAGGACATGTCAGCGCCAACACAGGACTTCTGATTCACAATGACATTGTGACAGCGGATGGCACTGTATCAAATTGTTTTTAGATTAGATTTAGATTAAACTTCTTTTAGTAGTTAATGCCACCACAATTTTTGGCATGATGCTGTTGACAGGCATCTGGGGATTTGTCTGGTTGACATGTTTCTCTTATATCACTAGCAAGTGGAGTCGTACACCTTATCATTATTGGCATGAATCTCGATCAACCATGGAAGCACCCCTTGCGTTTGCTTTTTTCTGCCTACTTATCTATGTGAGTGGATTTTGCATTTACAGTCTGTGTTGCATTATTTTTCTGGTTATAAAGTGACTGTAAAAACATTGAGGTGAAAATGAGTGTTGATGGCATCGGATACTGGTTTGATAGGTTTGCGCGTTCATCGATACCAAAGAAGCACTGTTTTTTCTGTACATTATGCGACACGTATAGTGAAAACGGACATTAAGTAGTTGTTTAATGTAGTAAATATGTAGTGTAGCATAATTTTTTTGTGAATTTTGATGACGTTTGCTGACATCATGAAAGCATCAGTGAAAGATACTGTCATATGTAGTCTGTCTGTGTGTCCATTTGTTTATCATATATATACTTATACATTATGCAGTGAACTTACTTAACAGCAGTCTTTCTTGTGCAGTTTGTAAGTTTTCTATTTGTTTTCAGTACATTGTAGGTTTCATTACAATACACTACAATACAATACAATGGAAAATTTGCACTCAAAAACTGACAAACACACTGTCAGTTTAATCTAGCACATAAACTATAAAGAACTGAAATGTTTAAAAGAAAAATGAAATGAGAGATACTGAGAATAGAAATAGTCCTAAATGTAAAACTGACAAAAATTCGAAAAATGAATGAAGTAAAGACAACTAAAATAAGAAAAAAAC
>Ga0209367_1004307_pt1 | contig 19599 bp, 8 predicted proteins | sample WorMetLIZISLAND2_FD_187412 | JGI IMG/M metagenome (GOLD analysis project Ga0209367, IMG submission 187412) | Marine gutless worms symbiont microbial communities from Max Planck institute for Marine Microbiology, Germany - Olavius geniculatus... ...
AAATTGTTCCTATTCCCACCCCATACTCATGCGTGTTATTCCTATCCTTACCCCATCCCCACACGTTTTGTTCCCATCCCCATCCTCATCGTTATGTTGATGAAAATAATTGCCGCTAATAATCTGCACAAAATTTTTATTACTCTTGGTTACTAATGTACTGCAAATTAATAACATTTAGCAACACCCCACGCTATCAGTGTAAATAAACACAAAATATCCACATTTCGAAACATGCTGTGATCTGCCAGTAGTATTTAGTGAAACGTATTATTCCCATATTTTACAGCAACTACTACAGACGAAAGTTGTAGTTTTCACAATTATACCGCAAATTTTATCCCCATTCCCGCGGAAATACGGCCGTTATTGTCCCCATTACTGCGGCAATTACCGACGTTACCGCGGTATTACTGCCATCCTCATCCCTATGTCACAATTTAGTCGGAATTCCGTCGAAATTTGTAGTGTCTGCAGGAAAATTGCAACTTTTTGCCACGCCTAGTTTTTAACCCACGCCGCCTCTGCAGCAGCAGACCGAATCAGTTGGATCGTCTGCGCGTGCTAGAATTTTATTTACGTCATCCGTGCATTGAATACGCTGACCGTTCAGAAAAAAAAACAGCAAGAGGTTCAGAAGCTGGCTAATTAGTCTGGCTGATTTTGCATTACTCGAATGGTGCTCGGCGAGTTTACGTGAACGCAGCTTCACGAATAATGCACGCACCTGCCGAGGTCACGTGACACGTGTCACGTGGTCCGGACAGACAGACAGCGGCCATTTCGCCGTTGACAGTTCTGACAGTTGCTGTGACGGATAAATCGCTGTAGGCTTGTGCATTATGAAAGCGAGCGTCGGCACCGGGAATGATGTTACAATTAAACTACAGAGAACACCGCCGATGCGATCACAGATCCGTGTTTCACGGGCATTCTGTTGCTTTCATCTGACATGCCGATTGGCGCCGAGCGTGCAACTTACCGAATAATTATGTTCTTAGTACTACATGTATATTGACAGATGCAAATAAGACAGAAACGACCACTTCCTGCGACAATTTAGTTATCAAAATGGATAATAATGGCTTATTACATAGTGCGATGTGCGATGTGCTAAAATACCGACAGACGCAGCTCTTTACAGTAAAGGCGGGTTTTTTATGCCGACAAAATTAGACTTATCAGGGTTAGAATTAGAATGAAAGTTACACAAAAACATGACATGTAAAGGTCATTGAATGTCAAACTTTACACAGCGATTTTCACTCCAACTGTTTATTATCACACAATTCGTGTATCGCTAAACTTATTTTGCGCTTATTCTGTGTTAGTTTGAATCACGACTAATGTGTCTTCGTGATTTTACAAAGGCATGTTAATACTGTTAATACTAGCGTAGCATAATTTATTGTAACCTACGTGAATTAAACGAATATTGTATTGTATGACTGCTCGAGAGAAATAACAACTTGCTTATTGTCAAATGTTTGTTTCAAGTTCAAAATACATCAAACCCAGTTTTTGGTTGGGTCTTGCCTCGTACTCATCGGAACAGCTTTACAACGCTCTCCTAGTGGAATGGGGCTCCCCTCGACACATTAGGGGTTCTCATCTCGGCTCCTTTAATGACTCGTTATTTCTACCGCCAAACTGTCGATCTCTGCGCATTTGGTTTTTAATAAAATTTTTAGACTACACATTGTTACTACTCAGAAACAGACGTTAAAATATTTGACGAAATATTCTACAACACATTTTGAGAGTCCTGCATGCGATTATTACTGCCAAATAACTGCTGGTGTGAATGTGATAACATGAACATGATATCAGATAATATTATTTTCCATGAAATTTTGTAAAAAAAACTTGACGGCTCACTTTTTACGATAACACTTATTGCCATTCATTATAAAACTAGCTGTTGCTTTGTAACATCAAGTCGTGTCTCTCGGCTATGACTATCAAACATACTCGTTGCCATCACGTTCTGATTCGTGGCACGTTGCAAGATTGGTCATTAGTCTAGTTTCGCACACAGGCGGCTTTTCTGCTTCTCCGAGTCAGCTATACAGCTTATACTGCAGATTTATCCATCGACATTCTTCCGCTCACCGCTATTTACTGAGCGTTTTGAGTCACTGCAAGTTTTTCAGTTCATTTTGGCGTCACGAACGAAGAGCACTAGTGCAAGTGTTGTTTTGCTGTCAAAGACCGGGAAACGGTCAGTGTTTGGATTGCCGGGGGTGGGGGATTCAACCCTCCCTACTGTTTTCTCGCCCCCTAACACCCTGTCAAATTATGCATTGGAGGTCAGCTATGTATACTATATGATTAACATTACAATTTTGGTTGGGCTCCGACCGTCGAAAAGTTCAACCCCCAGTTAATTTTCCACAATTCAAACACTGGAAACGGGTTTCTCCTGCCCAGTGCTAGTCAGCGATGCTATCGCTTGATCATCAGCTGTAGCCGTTTTTACGCGCGACAGCTATAATGCTTCGCGCGTCTTAGCTATCGTCGAGACGTACATCAGTCCGACCGTCCGTCCGTCCGTTCGTCACACCCTGCTGCTCTATCAAAACGGTGAAAATTTGTGGGTGACAAAATTTATAATGTGGGCTGCCACAAGGAATCTAATTTTTGTGACAAAATTTCCTGCCGATGGGTGGGGAAAATCCCCACGAACGAGGGTGTCAAAAAAGGGTACCCCTCAAAAAGTCGTTATGTTAACGATATTGGCTCCTTTAGCGTGAAAAAAGGTTGCAGGTAGGCATAGACTTGCTGCTCATAATAATAAGCACCGATGACGTGCTTTCCGGGAGTATCAACATTGATAACCTTAAACGATCTTGAACCTCTAAAATACGAAGTTTTTTTGTGATTCTTGTAATTTTAGGCCGCAGCGCACACTTCAGATGTGAATTGTAACTAAATGGCTGGAAATAGCCTACCAAGACAACTTGTGTACATGAAATTTTCCGCACTGGGCGCAGATTTTAACAATGTAAATTTCGACACTCTAGGTTCACGGAGTCTTCCATACAGAAGCGTCAAATATGGGCGCCCTTTCAAAATGCGCAATTTTTGCTAATATCCACTAATTTAGCATAAAACAACTGCAGATAAAAACATAAACCTACTGCTTACCGTAAACAGCTGTGACGACATTTTTTCAAACAGTACAAACATTGATGCCATTGAACGACCTTGAAATCTAAAAAGCGGGTTTTAGCTGATATTTTTACGACTTCAGATTGTGTCGCTGCGACGCATTAGCTTATTTCAGCAGTGAATTGCGCCGAAATGAGCCAACTTAAGATAAACCAGGACAATCCGCGTATGAAATTTTTAGCCTAAGACGCAGATTTTAAGTTTGAATTTCGAATTTTTAGGTTCAAAAAGTTTTTTCTGCGCAGGTTTGAAATTTAGGTGATCTTTCGAAACGCGTTATTATTTTACTGCATGTTCCATTAATTTCCCAGGTGGCACCACAAATGCTGTCGCGCATTACGTGAGCTATGCTTAAATTACTTGTATGTTTTTAAAATGTTGAACGGCATTAAATTCCATGTGTTATAAAACTTTCTTTAACAATTAAATAATAACGTCAGTTTTGTTTGATTATAGTTTTTTTTTCTTTTTGGCTTAATCACTTTATTTCCACTAAAACCGTGATGTTTTAGCTTAAGTTATTTGTTAGTTTTTGTCAAATTCGGTGACCGTCTTTTGTTTGAAATAAAAACGAAACGCACTTCGTGAGTTTTGGAATGAGTGCTGCAAGCGTTGTGTACAACTGGACATGTAATTAACGCAACACAACATGACACGTAAGCATATTATCCGCCGCCAGTTTGGCATCTTCTTGCGTCTCATCGTAGCAGATTCAGCATCTGTTGAAGCGATGCCGAAGACCAGTTGCAGGCATCTCCGGAGCACGTTCTGTAGCAGACTTTGAGAGGCTCCTTTGTGTCTTTGTCCTTTCCGACCAGACACGAAGACGGCAGAGACAACGGGCTGCAGTTCTTCGCCAGTGATTTCATCTCACCTGCAGAATACACAGAACGTGGGCGTAACCAGAAAAAAACTTCAGCAGAATCTAACGGAAACGTGGCAAACGAAAAGTGACTGTGACGACGTGAAGCTGCAACAAATGGAGTTGATATTTGCATTTAATGTACGCAACCATCTAAAGAAGTTACATTGGCCAGAACGTTTACAGCTAGAAATAACTTAAGACTTGTTTAAGCCAGATATAATGCGCCGCATCGGTAGACATCGACTTAGCTTTCTCGTCAAAAAAATAACGCAGAATTTGGAAGTATAATTTGTAAACAACCGAAAAGCAATTGTTTTACTTTTTGCATTCGAATTCAAATTTTAAAATAATTATCTAAATTTGCTAAAACGTCAGATTTTTACTGTAATTTTTTAAGACCGATTTTACTTAGTTTTGTTTACCTTTTTACTGAAATTGCCGTAATGTCTACATTGTCACCGATGTACGTAAAAAATAAATGCTTTTTATTCAAACACATGGGAACGTCCACGCCATTCACAGGTGCAAACAAATGCCTCCTGGAAAAAGTTAAAAAAAGTAAAATATTGAAAACTGGGGGAATATTTTTTCGGTGGCAAATTTTCTAGAAACGCATGGCACAGAATGCGACAATTCTGTGTACAACAGCTCTATTTTTCTGCTCGCTTTGCTCGCAGATTACGTGTAGCCCTCTACTTTCAAAGCTGTATTTAAAGGAGGGACGGAATGGTTAGCAGGTTCAACCCCCGAATTTTTTACAGTTGAAGTGACAGTTCTGCGTACAACAGTTAAACAAATTTCGGCTCACTTTGCTTGCATATTATTTGTACTTCTACTTTTAAATTTGTCCCGTCACCCTTGTTTGCTTTTATTATTTAAACTGCATGAAGCAAATTTGTTTAGTTAATTCTGAGAAAAATAATTACAACTGTTGCCACCAGATGGCATATTTTAAGGCTAAAATGCATTAAATTCGATTTTGGCAGGGGCTCCGCCTTAAACCCTGCTGCGGGAGCTCACAACGTTCCCCCAGACCCTCTAGCTGCAGTTGAGAGGTCCTACTTCTAAAACAAAAAAGGGAAACAAGGGAGAAGGGGAGACGGGAGGAAAAAAGCAAAGAAAGGAAAAGAAAAAAACTAGAAAGCAGTTATAGCCCGCAGGTACCTCCGCCAAGACAATGTTGTTCGCCAGGTGACGTCACCATATTCACTTTGCCAGCGGTTCCCTTATGCCCCCTTCAACGCAATGGTAACGAAAATTTCAAAGTGATCCAGAATCTAGGATTCCTGCCGGATTACCCCCACTGGTAGTTTGTGCCATGCCCGACATACCTTCAAAATTTTAGAAAAATCTGTACATAACTTTTTGAGTTATCTTGCTAACAAACAGACAGACAGACAGACAAACAAACAAAAATCGGCAAAAACATTACCTCCTTGGCGGAAGTAAAAAGAAAAAAAGGAAAAAGAGAAAAAGGTCAACCAAAAAATTTTGGCTATGGTCTAGCCTACTTTTAAAATTATGGTGCCACACCACCTTTGTTTGCTTATATTGTTTAAGCTGTACTAAATTTGGTCAGCTGCCATCAAATGTCATATTTTAAAGGTAAAAATCCACCAAATTTGATTTCGGCTGGGGCTCCGCCCAAGATCCTACTGGAGAGCATACAGCACTCTTCCAGAAGCATAGCTAGATTTAAGGGGTCCTACTTCTAAAGGAAAGAAAAGTGAAAGGAAAAAAGAAAACGAAAAAAACAGAAGAGAAAAAAGGGAAAAAGAAAGGAAAGCGGGGAAAATGGGATTGGACGAAAAAGAAAAGGAAGAAAATGGGGGGAGGGGCGGGAAAAGAAGGGCATTCGAGTTGGGAGGAAGGCTGCCTTCTGGTGCTGAGAGTAGATGGACGCCCCTGAAGACATACATGGTATATGCAGCAAAGTGTGCATATTTTTTTTCTGGCAGCTGTATCAGATTCATCAAAAATACGCCTATAAGCTCTCGAGTTCTTAAAGCGTTGCCATGCGATAACAGCCAATCTAACAGCAAAGACAAAGCGTCAGTTTTTTTTGCATTTTAAACACGTTGTATGATACTGAAATCATTAAAAATTATTTAATCAACTGTCGACAGACTTTTTCATAAAATTTACTGTGTCATCGATTATTGGTTAGACATTATAGTGTTAACCAATTTTTATAATTTAGCACACAAACAATACATGCAATTCAAAAAATGTACAATACGTACATTACCCAATGCACTTTGCGTACTTGTACAGGGTGCGGCAAAAATAAGTATTCCCTAAAGTTTTTCGCTGCTTTCTCAGCAACCATTTGGGATTTTAATGTGAAATTTTATACTTTTATCTAGGGAAACTTTACACATCTAACTGCCGAGTAAAATGTGATTCTGTAAAAAAGCGACAAAGTTATAGACTTTTTAACACGATTGCTTACCAATTTTTTATCATTAAAAATGATCAAGCTAAAAATGGCTATTCAATTTTCAAAAACCGATTACCACATTACTGCCGATGACGCCACAGTGACGTTTTGACAAACAGTAATTTGTTTTGTTTATAAATTATCACTTAGTTGTCGTTCTTTTAAAGCAATTGTCGGCTTCCCACCGGGTTCATCTTCCAGCAGGACGGCGCGCCAGCAAACACAGCGCGCAGCGCACAAAAAGGGCTGTGAGCCAACTGCCCAGATTTCATCACGAAGGACTAGTGGCCTTCAAATTTGCCGAATATAAACCCAATGGACTATCGCGTGTGGTGTGCAATGTTGGAGGCTTACTCCAAGCTTAAAACAAAGCCGAAAACAATCGACAAAGTCAAGGAAGCGTTTCAGATTATCTGGGTCAACCTGTCACAAGAACCAATCAACAAGGCTGTGAAAGACTTACCAAAGAAAGCGACTGAAGGCTTGTGTTGGAGCTTGGAGCTGGTGGTGGACACTTCGAACATTCACATTGTCAATGAAATTCTGGCATTTCATCATTAATTAACTGTGTTGTTGCAACGATGTTATTGCATTGGAGTAGTAGCTTAAACATTTTTAATGCTGAAAAATCGGTAGGCAGTCATGTTAAAAAGTCTATAACTTTGTCGTTTTTGTACATAATCATATTTTACTTGTAGTTGGATGTAGAATGTTTTGCTAAATAAAACTGTAAAACTTAAAATTAAAATTTTAAACGGTTGCTGAGAAAACAGCGAAAAACATTAAGAGGCTATTTTTTGCCGCACCCTGTATAGCCTATTTTGAAAACTTGACCGAGACTTTTTATCACGTTCACTGTTACTTTTATTTTTACACAACGTCGCTATGCTTTATTCTGGCAATATCGTTGGCAGTTTTATCAAAATTTCACATTAAAAAGAATCGTACCAAAACCTTTTTACTCACAAGATCCGTTGTCCTGAATGACATCAATTAGCTTAACGGTTATTGCGAATGCTACTATGGCAGATGCCTCACCGATATAAACGACTTGCCGCGGCCTAATTTGCATGCAAAACTGTAGTAAAGTTGACACTAGGTAGACACCAGAATTAATTAGTCCGTCGAACCTATGACCGACCACCCTTGCGACATGTAAGACATCTGCTGTAAGCTTGACTGTGCTGTTGCTCCATTACATTACTTGCTTGCGTGATACGGAACTAAAATCAACGCTCTTTACACGATCACATTTACCACAACGCCGTGAGACAAAAATGTAAAGACACCACACGCTTATCAAATATTTGCCGATTTCGGATATTAATTAACACTGTTTACTACTACGCTTTAGGAAAAATTTGCAATTAGGCCCCTAACTGTCGGCATTTTTAGCAAATTTCAAACGCGTCGTTCGTTACACTGCGTATAGTGAAATCTAAATACCAGGTAGCAAGGGCAATTTTATAGAAACCCACTTGTAGAAGTTTTTTGGACCAACTCGCTTTTTTCATCTATTTTCGGTGCCGTTCGTTTAATTCGCATTATATCTGATGGCATAGTATAAAGTTTGATAGAACTTATATACGACAATCGGTCTAAGCTGAAAGTATGACTGGCTCATCAAACAAATGCCGATTTTTGGTCGACTGTCGGCTAAAAGCTTTCTCCTAGGCAAAATAAAGTACAACGCAACCAGCAAATACTAAAAGGATTCTATGTCATAATCAACCACTGTATGTTTGGCCAGTAAATGCTAGAAAGATCAAAACTATTTAAAATTAAAATTTTATTTGCGAAGTTGTGTTAGCGACAGCAACAAAATAATAATTTATTAATCTATTAGATTATCTTTCTACCAGCAGATCTTTTATCAAAACTATGTACTAAGCTTATAGTAAATTAATATTATCTAGATTGTAACCATTATAAAAATGCAGCAAATAGACATAAAATTCAGCGTGTACTACGTAGAAGAAATAGTCATATTTCGGTTTTGTTTAGTGACAAATGTAAATAAAGTGCTCAGAATGAAAGGCCAAAAAACGCAAACGATGGAGTTTATAAGAACGTCTCAAGCTTTACAAAGGGTCTTCTAAGCTGAGTGAAAAAAACAAACTTGGCACCTTTTACGTTTACAAAACACTGCTTGTAGAACCACGATATGAACTAAAATTCCATATCAGTCATTTCTATTATTAGATATAGTAACTCTTTGTGTAGACTGTAAAGGCAGAATACTTATAAACTATTTTTGCAACAAAAGACGATAACATTTTGCGCTTGGCGTTGGTTTTCTGTTGCCGCTAGTCGATTAGTTGTAAAAGTCGATTCCATTTACCGTCGACGGAGTACTTGGTGACGGTAATACAATACTTGTGTGACAACGGACAGCTGCGTAGAACTGGTCGGGCGCTGGGACTTCCGGTGCATCCGTTGTGTTGCGGTGTCGTCTCGCAGATGGCGCAGCGGATGCCCACGGCACCTGCATGCAGCACAAAATCCACTTGCAGCCTCGTCACAACTCTCACACACCTGGCCGCAAAGTAAACGCGATTACGTCGCCGAGTAGGCCTATGCCTGGAATCAAAGTCTGATCGCAAATAGCAGCAGCAGCTTTTCGTTTATATAAACGAGACCAGTACATGCTAACATGCCGGCGTGCAGCATAAAAACAAAGCGGTCGTCGTCGTTACTTAAGGATCACACACGGTAATATCACAAGCAAATACGGCGCTTTCTGCACACCTGGGTGGAAGATAAACTGCATCATATGCCGAGTAGCTAGACAGTATATCTGTGATATGCGTCACAGTGTGAATAAGGCAGGCACAACGTGAGTGCCTAGCAAAATTACGTTGTCGGCGATATTTCATGAAAAACAAAAGTTATTTTGACACTAATATATTAATTCCTTTGTTGTTATAGTAATTGATAATGTTAAGTTACTTTTTAGTTAAAAAGTAAGCATTATAGCAAACTACAGTATGCAATACCGTACGCTTGTACGTGATCAAACAGCTATATTTCAGATGAATCAGAAATGAAAACATAACAATGTTAGTACGCCTACCATGTCAATAATATTCAGTAAACAGAAATACAGTAAAGAAACAAAGTAATAAAAGGCCATTGAGATCGAACTGTACAATAGCGGCCTTCAGCTATAGTAGATTGTGTCATAGGCCTACCGTACGTCAACTCCGTCTGCAGGTGTAGACTGCTAACTAAAAAATAGTGTTTTAAATAATATTTGCCAGCGACAAACAGCGCGACCATGGTTTGACTCACAGACGGGTTTGACAAACGTCCAGGAAACTTAGTTGCAAAATGTCGCAGTCGGGTCACTACACTCAAAAAAACAATTGAGCTAAACGTGATTCAGTTGAACCAAAATAGACCTACCTTGCATTTTATCCTATTAAAACAAACCTAACTCCTAACAATTTGGGGTAAATGATATAAAAAATGACAGTTGAACATTCAAATTTAACAAGGAAGTATAGTTTCATTTATAGGCAGTAGTTATAAGCTCAGGTGCATGTCGGCATTTAATCCAGCTTTATCCCGGTTCATCGCTAAATGCTAATGTAAAAAATATTTAAATCCGTATCACATTTCAAAGTTATTTAAAAAAAATAAAAATAACACTATTTAATGTAATGCAAGGAGCAGTAATTTGAAGCATTGTGTAAATTAATGGTTTACTCAATTACTTACTTAAAACGACATTTCTCGACAGCTGCGTTTTCGTAGATACAGAGCAGTGTGCACAGCACTGGAACTGCGTGGCAGCGTGCTTCAGCAAGGCATAAAACGCATTATCGCCATTGTGTTCCCATCTCCAGAATTAATATTTATTTCCGATAGCAAAAATTAAGGTATTGTGTCACGGTTAAATAGAATAGAGCCAAATACTGCTGCGCAGCAAACGCGATACGTAGGCCCTAATTATATTATTGCCATTCGTAAATCATAAGATAAAGACAGATTCCAATAACATTCGATGCACTGATACTGCGACATAATACATAATATTGCAGCGCACTAGAATGACACCTTCAACCTACATGGTGAAAATACTGTGTACTTTACTAGGCATATAGTTATACAAATGTAGTGCATTTTGTGCATGAGCTTCATGTTGACTCCTAAACTAGCTTAGAAACGACAGCAAGTACAGGGGGAAAATTGATACAATTTGTAGATTTCTTTTGACAAAACCTTTTTTAAAGATTTAATCTTGCTATACGCATTTGGTTGTTGGAACAGTAACAGGCTTTGGACGGACATGCGTAGCTGACAAATAAACAGAATACATCCTGTGGGAGAACAAACGGCTTCGCTCACTGTCTTTGGTCTATAAGGTGTTTATAAAGTAACGCCTGCTGGTGTCAATATCGAATCCCAAAGCATGCGTTGCAGATCATAAAACACTGCCTCATAGGTAAATGTCGTACAAGAAAATGTAACATAACAGCAAGAATATGGCTTCTAATTATGTAGGCCCACGTGTACATTGCAACTCCGATGGCCTGAACGATATCTGGCTTTCCATGCATCTGTTGGGTTGAGTGCCGGTGTCCTACCAGCAGCACACCGGATCCCGGATGGAGGAAAAGGCCTGGAAGACCACGCGACGTCCTCAAAGTGACACACTCAACTGCTCAGGAGGCTTGAACTGCGACTGATGATCGTGAAGGGCAAAAAGCGCCACGATCCATCGTCGACAATGCGCTTTGAGAATGATGATGATGATGATGTAATTCTAAGATTGTTTCACTTGTTCTGTCGCAATACGACTCATGAGCGACATAGATGTAAAAACGTTTTTTAAAGCTTTTTTTTAAATTTTTGCCACGTTTTTACGTTTTAAACGTTTTGTTATTTCGCGCATATACATTGTGAGTCAACAAGACCTTACCTTAATCTGTAGACCTTAGTTTAACCCGCATCCTGGTGGATGCATTGGGCCACATGTTGATGCCATGCATTTTAGCCATTAACGACCGATCGAACGTCATTCGTGTGCAAAAGCCAAAAGGCGTCTTGCTCCGATGTCTTCAATCTTTGTTGCAGCAAAGGCAAATTTTTACGTGCAGATAATAACAACAGTTTATTGAGATACTGCACTTACACAAAGCTCAGAAATAGGCCTATAGAGGGACGGTCAGACGGAAGCTTAACTATATGAAACACAGTTTTCAGCATCATATCCACACAAACAAAATAACCCACAAACACTCAAATCACAACCAGGTTAAACAACACAAATTAAATTCCTTTTAAATGAAGCAGCTGAACAAGCATGCACTTAATTAAAATTAAACGAATTCCAGTAACTAGTCACACAGTTACTAAAGTAAAAAGCGCGAGCGCTGACAACAGAATGCTTTCTAACAATTTTTAAATCATGGCCACGAGTATCTTGAAGTAACAAAGCTAAACAATTTTTTTATCAATGTCAACATGCCCATAAACAATTTTATAACACAGAATTAAATCATCATTAACACGTTTAGCTTCAAGTGACTCTAATTTTAATAACTGAAGTCTTGTTGCATAATTATAACGCCTATATATGTTTCTCACTAAATTAAATAAAGATAACATCATTAAGCAGTAATAGGCCTACTGTTTTGAGCAGATGCGCTACCGACTGTTTAATTAACCAGATCTACAACTAACTAGTATATTACCGGCATTGCATTATAGTATTAGCAGCCGTGCAAAAACTACATAGCGCTAAAAAGCTACCGAGCCTGCTTGACGACGAACATGATTACCCCCAATCCACATGTAATGTTATACGACGAAAGTACCAAATTCCACCCCCAAAATTAGCACCGGAAATTATCGTTATCTTTCGATCTATTAGGTATCTTCAGACGTCATGACCACTATGGAATCAGTGAATGTTCACTACGGAACATTCGCGTGACAGCAGCAGCAGCAGCAACAGCAGAGCCTACTGATAAATGCACGTCTTATTGGCGACAGGCGCGTCCTGCGCACGCGATAGCGTAACAGATTGCGTCCGCTGTCTGTCTGACAGACCACCGCTTAATCACGGTTTCACTGCTCAGACCTATAGCTAGTTAAAATCAGCGATTCAACCAGCAGTCCTTTAAAATTTTACTTATTCTTTTACAAGCAAAACTATATCCAAATAATATCATGGCATTTCAAGGCATGTGAAGTTTATAGTCTATTTTTCTGCTGTGCTGTTACCGCTTTTATGCTACAGTTTTTGAAGGTATCGTAAAGCCATTATGTCCGTCCGTTAGTAAGTGTGTCTTTGCGTTGTCCGTTTATCCGTGCTTCTACGACATTACGACATCATTCATGCTTGACGACGTCGTAGAACCTAGTGTTCTATAGAACAACAGAACAGGTGGTGGCGTGGCGTACGGTAGCGATAACACGTTTCATCCGATCAACAAAGTTACTCTACGCCGGGCCAGGTTAGTACTTGAATGCGGGCAGGTAGACCTAAACCATCTCGGTATGTAACCAGCCGCCTAGGTCAACTCAGCCTTCCATCCCTCCGGGGTATAGGTAAATCGAGTTCCGGCCTATCTGGCTAGGGTTAAGGCGGGGCGCGTTCATATGTGTCGGGTGGCAGGTAACAATGTCTGACAGAGATGTTAAGTCCTCGATGCCATAGTGGTCTCGAGGCCAAAATTTTGGCCTCAGCTTTGACCTCGGTCTTAAAGTTTTGGCCTCGGCCTCGGCCTTGGCCTCGAAGATTTGGCCTCGGTCTGGTTGTCCTGTTCTCGTTAAAAAAACTTAAAATGTATGCAGAACTAAAACCAAATGCCAAGTGCCAACAACCAGAAAATGATGTGTGACTAGCAGACTCACCATGTCTGCACGCGGAGCTAATAATGTTGGATGCTGTTCTTGAGGCACTAGTTTTCTGGAAGTGTAACAATGTAATTTTTGATTTGACATGTTAGCGAGATTAGTAACCTGCTTGTATAATCAGAGCTTAACAGCTAAACCTTGTGAGCTTTGACTACACATTTTGTGCACTGATCAGCAGCAGCAGCAACAACATCATCACTTTTCGATTTTGCTCCTGTTTTGCGAACGCTAACAACAACCAGTAGTTGAATTTGTTGTTTTCATGGTCTTTCTGATTACCTATAAAATGAATAAAAATTTATCAATTGATTTGAAATCATTTGCGGTGAATAATTAATGCAACAAAATTTCATTAGTACCAGCCGTATAAAAACTGAACTGTATGTTGTCACTGTTCATCATTATTTGTTACTTTTTATTCGTAACTTTTTGCTCGGTCTCAGCCTTGGCCTTGGCCTCATAGCTGTGGTCTCGGTCTCGGTTTCGGTCTCAGGATGTTGGCCTCGTTTAACATCTCTGATGTGTGATCCCATACGGCAGGTGACGCTACGTAGCTTTGTGATAGGTTAATTCTTATAAAGTGCTATAACACCACCTTCATCCTCTCAACTTTTAACATCGAACCGTGCAGTTCATTTTGCAGTACTTTAATTTTTTTCTAAAAATTTTTTTTCCATTTTATCGCGCTTTTTCGTGGTTCGCGGAGTTGCTTGAGTCGAAAATAACTTCCGACCGACGTATCTCGCAAAAGATTCCAGTCTCTATCCCGCGCCCTATCGATAACCGTACGTCTAACTCTATGATAACCGGCCGAATCCGGAAGCGGAAGTGCTTTAAACGTTCTCCACCTCCATTTATACGTCATCGTACGGACGTCGTTTTGATAACAACACAAAGCTTGTTTATAGACACTATTCTTCATCGAAAATGAAAAGTCCCGGAAGCATCTTTTCCGAGGTAAAAGCGATGAAACGAAATCGATTTCTATAGCCAACAATTGACCAAAACTTTGCTGATAAATCGCGATAAAAATACAAAGTGCAAGAATAGAAAGACTTTAATCGAGTCGTGTGTTTTTACGTGTTCAAAAAATCGCCCCATTTTTATTAGTTTTTTTTCGCCGTTTTCCCTTATCTGCACTTATTTTGTGTTTATTCTGTACCATTTTATGGCCATTTTCTGTTTTCTATTTTGTTTTTTTAATTGCAGCAAAAGTTACAACAAAATTTATGCATTTTTATTAATACAAGCTAATAGCTTAGAATGAGCTGTCGCTGATGACAATAAAAAGGAATAAAAGAATAAATAAATAAATAAACAAGATTGCAGGTTATAGATAGACTAAACCTATAAAATACATACGACGGTCGACGACGCGAGCATTAAACGAACTTTGATGTTTGCCAATGACAATTAACCAGACCCTTCAGTGGGCTGATCAGTCGTTGCAGTAAAACAGAGCAAATCGAGAAATTTAAAAAAAATGCGTTACGAAATTCACATTTTGGTTCGCATTTTACACTGAAACAAATTTTGCTCTTTCGCATTTCACAGTTAGCACTTTAGCTGCAAGCATTATGATTGAGATTATAAAATCAAACACACTTCCGATCACGGAGCAAAATTTCGCGGCGATCGGCCGACGAAGCACGGAGAACTCGCAACGAAAAAAAAGAAGAGAAATAAATGCCAGCAAACATAACTTCGTTCTGAAAACTAATTTTTATGGGCAGAACAAAAATATAAATTGTACGACAGATCTACGCAAGTGGAGTTTGCGCGACGGACGGTGTGTGATGCCCGCTGCATGCATTGCTTTGTAGTTTGTATTAAACATCCGCAGTGTTGACGAATGACGACTCGTAGCTGTTGTTAGCACCAGGTCACATTGCCACGGCAATGAGCCAAAAGTCTGCCCACCGTCCCATAGCAGCAATCGGTCGGTCAGCGGTCGGTGCGCTAAGATGGACAGAAAACAGATAGACAGACAGACAGACATACGCTTTCTGCTAAGATTTGCTCAGTTTTAAGGAGCTGTACCAGCGACAGCTCAATTGACGTAGTTGATTTCAAAAGCAAAAGTGTGAAGCAGTCAATCAATCAGTCGGAAGTGAAATAGCTCCCCAAGTCGCGAAAGAACTAGGAGCGCACAATGCAATAAAGCGTAGACTTGTAATTCCAACAGTACACTGTGTCTTAAAAACATCCCAGACATTTTTAATTTTAACTTAAACAAAAATTACCAGATTTTCATAATGTTTAATGTAAATATTCCTGACACAACTTGCCATTAAATGGCCGTTTAGTTTTTCACCTTACCCAACGTCTGCTTCTGCACTATCTTGGGAAAGAAACCAAGCGCAATATGCGTTAAAATATGCAAATACGTGAAAAAAAGCATTCCCCAATATTACTGACTGTAACTTGAATCATGATTATCAGATTTCAATAATTTTTTGGCCGACATATTTCTGCCACAACTGGCTACTGAATGGCTGTTTAAGTTCCCATCTCTCCCAATGTTTGCTTCTGCACTACCTGGAGACATCAGAAAAAAATTAGCGTTGAAATGACAAAAAACATCGACAAAATTTCATCTATTCTGATCTGTAGCTTCCAAGAGCCAGTCGATTACAAAATTTGACTTGTCGTGCATAATATGTCTACCGTATGACGTTAAAAATGTTTTAAAATTCAAGAAGCGACTGGTGAAGTCTGGATTAGTCTGAAGCATAACAATATCGATACTGCTGTCAATAAATGGAGAAATCGTTTTTATGTTTGTGATTGCACAATTGGCCAACATTTCGATTAATTTTATTGCAGGCAGCTGAAAAACGAAACAATTAGATAAAGTGTCCGCCAAAGTGTCAAAAATGTAAACATAATGTGTTTTTGTGCATTATTTACATTAAATAATAATACCACGTCAGATAAAAATGCAATATTTTGTTGGTTCTGATTTTCCCAGGTAGTGCAAAAAATACGATGAATGAGGTAAAAAAACTACATAATGATTTAATGGCCAGTTGTCTCAGATATATTTGTACCTAAAATTATTAAAATCCGATAGTCCTTCTTCAAGTTACGATTGAAAATGTTCGGGATGTTTTTAAGACACAGTGTATACACGATTCAAGATTATTTTAACCTAGTAGCAGCAAAAAAGCATGTTAATGTTTTTTACTGAAAATTATTAATAGCAAGCTTGGTTCTGCACTGTAAATAATAAATAACCCAAAATTAGTTTTTGTCGTAACTTTTCAAATATTAACAAGTTTTTAATTTTTTTTCACTTTACTTTAAAAAAATTGGCAACAACAAATTCGTAAGCAACATTAAGCCTTGTTTTATTTTGCACTATTTTTAAGATCTAACGACTTATTAACTGTTTCTAGCCCACTTTCGTTTCAAGCCCTAATTCGGACTGAATCCTTTCATCTTGACCCTAGTGTCTTGTGTCGTTTTCATACAATGCTACGTTAAACGGAAAGGCATTTCTGATACAACCATTATACACAATTTTATTTAAACCTGGTACTATAAATATCTTTATATTTACTTTTGCTAAAAAGTGTTATTCGCTTGGCTTGTTTTTTTTGTTTAACCATGATCAGCCGAAGTTATGCCTTTTTGGAAAAAATATGGATTTATTTTTTTAGTTTTTATATTATCTTTTTTGAAGTTGTGCAAACCTTAAAATAACAATCAGTTAATTAGATTTAGAACACATTTTTAAATTGGAAAACTATCCCTTTACTTTTCATAACTGGATATATGCAAATTTTTTGGAAGTGAGGGCACCCCGAGTCCACAGCATAAGCTTAGTTGATAAACGAAACGAACTCTTGGGAGTTGCACCGCTCTCAGTTCTCTTTACCGAATTCAGCGTTTTCTTGCATTAAATTCTAAGTAGGTGGCAGTTTTAGCACTACGATGAATAATGCATGCGCCGTTTTTACCAAAGTGAAAGGCCTTAATGTTGTTCGCCTCTAAAAGTGTTCGCAAAGTAAAATCTACGCACGAGCTGTTCTGGGGTGGTCTGAGTTCCCTGCAGTGATGACAAATACGTTTTGACGGCGCGAAACCTGAAACAGCAGGAAGCACCTTATGTACTGTTATACGGACACGATTTCGCATTATACCGCGTTCCCAAGACGTTCGAAAACTTTGTTAACGATCTGTTTATGTTTCGGAACTGCACAGTTAGCGGCTTAACGAAAACGAGCTCGTGAATGAAAATATTAACGCCGTTGAAAATTTTAATGCTGAGACAAAAATCACTTTGCAGCGGCTTGCTTTTTTACGCTCATCTCACCGTACTTAGGCATAACATCAACAAAACTAGAAGCAGTCGTTTGCCTAGTGAGAGATGACAAGCTTGGCGCAAGTTGCTATGCAGTAGGCTTATAGATGGGTACACAGAAATGACGGTTGCAGCTAGCCAAGGTTGCGCTGCTAGTCGACCTCACGTCCATGTAACATCAAACCAGATATGGATTTACGCGTCTTTTGTCTTTTATTTTTTGTGCTAGTTTCCTAAAACGCATACATTTGTAATGGCTGTTTACGTGTATACGACTTGATATTAGGAATCCGCAATCTTACTTTAATACCTCCCATTTCGGAAATATTGCACGGATTTTTGCTAAAAACCGCCGATTATTCATACCACTCCTTTACTCGAGCTAAAAGTTGAATGTTTTCTTGGCTTTACAGTGGGATAGATTGTAGATTAATGTCGAAGCAATCAAACCTATTAGTCTGCGATCTCACTACTCAACGCGCACGGACAGACGGACAACAAACGACGTAAGTAAGTAACTAAGTATGTAATCTTTTATTAAACAACTGTCAAAGGCCATTGCAAAACAGAACATAACATAGCAAGATCGGGACAATATCGATAAGAAAAATGAAATGAAATGAAATATGGTAGAGCTACAACAGATCTACATACAAAATCTGATATGCATCACCAAACAAATATCGCAATACAAACGAACGTTTGTACAAGTTATAGTGACACTGAGGCAAAGCAAAAATACAATTGGTGGCCCGGAGTTTCATGGGTACAATCTTTTCCGGAGGTAATAACTGGTGAATACAGTGATCCTTATTATAAACCATTTTATGAAATAGGTGCTCATCTGCCTCATGCAATAAAACAGACAAACGTCTCAAATCACAGCTCACGCAATAAGCGCGAACTAAAATTTGCTGGCTAGCGTTGCTGAGTAGGAAGGTAAATAGGGTTGCGCTGATGTTACAGCGCATTGTCTCCAGTCGCTGCAACAGCCGGGAGGCTTGTGGCCGAGGTTAACTCCCATGGCTGGCGATCCACAAATCTCAAGACGCCAGATGCTCATGTCACATTCAGACAGTAACTTTCTGTTTTGCGAAGTCAGAGCACCGTTCAAACTGTGCATGGTTGGCTTATCCATCCACACTTTCTCAGACTATAAAGTGGTTGGACCAAGTTTTGCCTTACTGACATATTATAACGTCGAGGAATATAAATTCAGTAGCAGAATCAACAAGACAAAAAGCCGAAAACCAAAACCAAGTTATTCGAAGCTAAAACAACACTAAGACCGACGATGTTAAATTATTATTAACAAACCGAACAATAAGTAACATACTTAGACCGATAAATAATGCCTTGCATTTTCAAAAAAAGTGAAAGTGAGTGTCGCAAAACAGAACAAACAATGTTACTATTTGCCGATATAACAAAGCCATTGAAATTCTTAGCATTTTTTATGGGTGTGGCTGGCACTGGTAATTATTGGTACAGAAAGAGCAAAACCAACTAAAAGCACTCAAAGAGTACAAACCTCCTCTAAGAACTGTTGTTTATCATTGGTCGTCTATAAAAATCGCAATAATAAACAAAACAATTCTGCAAAAACATTTATCTATCTTGATCGGTTAGTAGTTGGATGGATGACCGTGGGCAGACCGGTAAACTATTTCTGTATGTAACCAGCCGCCCAGGTCAACTCGGCCTGGCCATCCCTTCGTGGGTAGGCACAATGAGTACCGGCGAAAGCTGGGACGGAAACAGGCACACCGTGCGATGCACTAGCCCCGTATCCGTGGTCTCGCAGTGTAAACTGGTGTTTACACTGCTCTTCTACCAGTCAGTTACTTGCAATTCCACGGCATAACTTATCCTTTGGTTCTCGTTCCTTTCGTGTTTCTGCTCCGAGAATTTGGAACTCCTTAACTCCTCAAATTCGTCAATGTCAAACCT
>Ga0209367_1004308_pt1 | contig 19597 bp, 6 predicted proteins | sample WorMetLIZISLAND2_FD_187412 | JGI IMG/M metagenome (GOLD analysis project Ga0209367, IMG submission 187412) | Marine gutless worms symbiont microbial communities from Max Planck institute for Marine Microbiology, Germany - Olavius geniculatus... ...
ATATTATATCTATACATTATATAGATATTTTGGCTTTCAAGGTCATCCAAGGTCATTGAATTCGGCGCCAATCAAAAGCCAATATACGATTTTCTATTAACGATTAATAGTAACCTAGGCCTTATCTTGCACCGTTACTGAGATACAACGTGTTTTTGGCCAAAAATCGCAAATTTTGCATACCCCCTGTCATTTACAGCTCTCATTCGGGGTGACCCCTTTCAAATCTATAGAAAGTTTTACGGTTCTTGAAACAAAAGTTTTTCAGGCAGCCGACGGTGAAGATTTGGTAATTCTATCTTGCGTTTTTTACTGATTAACCCGTGTGACAAACGGACGAACGGACGGACAGACAGACAAAATTGCGATAACTAAGAGGCGCTGAAAGCAGAGCTGCTTTCGCGAGTAAAAACTGGCGCATCGAGTTTAGCTTGCCTTTGTGTGATTGTTGTCTTTCAGCAAAGTAGGCAGTGTTTTCATGTGTTCGCTGTCATTGCCACTTAGACCGATGTTGAAAAACCAGAACCGATTATTGATCCTTCCCGTTTGCCGTCCTACGCTGAAACACACCGTTATTATAAACAGTATCAAATGCGACACGGTACCAACAGTAATAAAAAAACAGAGATCTGAGCAAGGCTTATAAAAAGTGCAACAGCATTGTTTGATGCGATTTCAATGCAATTTAGTTTTAAAATTTGTGTTGTAGCCTGATATCGCAAAATATACAATAATCTACCCGGAAATTAATGTACAACGTGCAGTGCGTTTTGGAATAGCACCCACATTTTGACGTTTACGTGCACAGTACTTCTTGAATCTTCAGCGTAAGAAGCTAAAGCTCAAACGTTTAAAATTTACGTTATACAGTGTGCTGAAAATTTCGCGCATATTGTCTTGATCTTATATGCATGACGCGGTCTACTTATAATCTCAGACTAACGTTACAACAAAATAACAAGTAAGTTGTCATGTTTGACAGCAATTTTTTGCTAGTTTGGGCGCAACTGGGGATTAAATCTTCTTTGCGACCAAGCGCAAGTGGTCTAGTCCGGCGTAAATAAATATGGCAGAGGTCTAACTGTGCGCTACCTTAGGATTATAAATTTGTCAAAGACAAAAATATGGCAGTTGCTATTACACGCGCGTCATGCAACGCCTTTGAGTAATGTAGTCCTCGAAACCGCCGATATCCTGAATTTCCGACTTACGGTTGTTCTGTGTAGTTTACCAATAAGAAATGCTGCACCTTAGTCATTATTTTTATACGAATACTTCGCGCGTCTTAGCAATCGTCGAGGTGTCCGTCCGTTTTTCTGTCTGTCACACTGCAGTATTGTGTTAAAACGATGCGAGCTAGGATTATAAAATCTTTACTTTGGTTGCGGCAAGAATTTTAGTTTTCCGTAACAAAATTTCGTACCCCTGGGTGAAGGGGTTCTGATTAAACGAGTGATTCAAAGGGGGTACCTTAGAAAAATATTTTGCCGGTATTGGCTTGTCTGGTGTAAAAACGGTTGCCAGCTTTTAAGAGTTGTCAACATCGATGACATTGAACGACCTTAAACCTCCAAAATAGGGTTTTTATTAGGGTTTAAAGCTCCCGTAACGTTACCGGTAACTTACGGTAAATTAAGGTAAGATAAAATTGCAAAATTACCGGTAAATTACGGACTTTTATTTTATTTTATTTGATTTTATCTCATTTTATTTTTACACACATTAAGTGCCATAATAGTCCAGTCAATTTGATTTTGAAACTAAAGCGTCAAAGTCGTCTACTTACATATGTTAACAGCTAATCTGAGACTTTTTCAGCGGGATACACTTTTGTTAAAAATAAAATATGGGTAATTTACCGGAAATTTAGTGGTAAATTACCGGTAAATTACGGTAACGGTAACATTCCCAATCTTACCAGTAATTTTCGAACACTAGTTTTTAGTAATTTTTAACTGCAGCACACATTTCAAGACTAAATTGCGACGAAATGGCCAAAGATATACCTAATCAATTTGCATACAAAATTTTTACCACTGAACGTAGATTTTAGCAGTCAAAGTCCCAACTTTTTAGGTTCAAGGAAGCCTGTGCAGGCGGGCATCAAACAATGGTAATTCCTTAAAAAGTGATCATTTTACCATTATTGGCTCGTATAGCTTAAAATTAGTTGCAGATAAGCACAGACATGCAGTTTATCGTAGCTAGCACTAGTGACAAATGTTATAATGTTGTCAAAACCGCTGACCTTGTTATGTGTTTGTTATTAAATATTAATGTTAATTTTTGTTGACTAGTAGTTAACCACTTCTTAGTTTATTTTGAAATCGACCCTATCGTAATGTTTAACACAAAAACCAGACCAATTCAGGCTGTACCAGTCGTTTCTTGACTTCACAAACATTTTCAAACTACAAGGTTGGCCAAAAAACCGGACCTGTTTGAGCGTTGATAACTCAGCGTTGGTTACCCGTAGAAAAATGTGTGATATGTTAAAAGTTGTAGAATGTTGTAGACAAAAGGGCCAAACTTGCATAGCAAATCATTTAAATATTTTTTGCCTAATTTGCTTAAATCTTTATTACCCATGAAATTAGGCATTTGGCTGCACTTCCATGTGCCCGAGTTCACTGAACTCAAAAACTCACTGCCAAAATGTCCATATTTAAATTTTGTGAATTATACAGTATGGGGAAATTGCAGCGGATAACATGGTCACAAAATTTCAATAACTGACCAGCTAAAACGTGTGCTAATCGAATGCTAGTTTCAGCTGATCCTAAACACATTGACTCCAGCAATCGATCAGCTGTTTAAAAAAACTGATGACGGTTATAAATGCAAAAGCTGGGCTTTGACATAAGACATTACGTCTTATGTCAAATTTTGTCTAATCTTAACGCATGTCTTAATAAATGTTAATATTTCACTGTATGATAAATGAAAATCAACTTAAATTTAAGCGTTACTGCCAATTTAGCATGATTTTAAGGATAGGACAAATTTGTGTAAATTTTAAACAAAGAATATTTAAATGCTGAGAAATGCAAATTGTACGCTTTTTTGTACACAATTCCGAAACTTATGGCATATTACGGCCTTTTCTATCAATAAACATCGCTAAGTTATAAAAGCTCAAATGTTCATGTTAAATCCATGTGCTACAGTCAAATTTGGCAGAACTTCGGGTGACAAACATTGACGCAAATTAAGAAAAGAATATTTAAATGCTTCACTATGCAAATTTGTCATTTATTTTCTACAGCATTCTGAAACATTTGACGTATTACACGACTTTCTACCATTAACCGTCGCTGAGTTATCAACGCTCAAATAGGTCCGGTTTTTTTGGTTTACACTATGGTAGACACGACAGATGCTGCACGACAGTCAAACCTTGTAGACCGACTGTTAGAGCCCACAGATTATTGACGTTTTTCATTCATTTTAACACGTATTATGCTCGGTCTGCTTTCACAGATAGTGCAAAAGCAGATGTTTGGTAAAATGAAAACTAAAACACCTATTTAATAGCCAGTTGTGTCTGAAATATTTCTGCCCAAAATTATTAAAATAAGCTAATTTTTCACTAAGTTACAGTCGACAATGTCGGAAATGTTTTTTATGTTTTCTCTTTATTTTAACACATATTCGCTTGATCCGATTTTTCTAAGTAGTGCAAAAGCATACATTAGGTGAGGTAAGAAACTGAACAGCCATTTGATGGAAAGTTGTGTCAAAAATATTCTTATCAACAATTATCAAAGTTTGATAATTGATTTTAAAGTTATAATCAAAAATGTCGGGGAGGTTTTTTAAAACACAGCGTATAGGTCTAAAAAGCGCGCCAGGCCCGTCGCCTTTCAGATCGCTCTAAAAAACGCGCCGGGTTCGGTGTTAGTCTATGTGTGTACTAGTAATAAAATCACCCGCTTATAATCTGCATCAAGCTTACTTGTACTAAAATAAACATTAGGCTACGTCACTCACCCGCATAGAAAGTCTACCAGACCGACACTAGGCGTACAAGGCGCATTTTGCCATAAAAAATTTTGGTCAGAATTAGCAGAGAGCCAGAGAGCGTTAAGTTAAGGTTGGCAAAATGCCAGATCGTTACCGCCTAAAGACCGACCTTGCAAATTGCTGATGCCAGGGTCGTAAAACTTCCGGTTAGGGTCGGCAAGTTGACAGCAAGCCGGACACAGTGCCAGCTTAATATTGTGAGTAACCACAGCAGTGCGCGTTGAAGCGTCAGGTCAAAACTGTGAGTAATCACTTCCGGTCTTTGGTTTCGTTCTACAGCCAAATATAGGGATTTCTGATGTGGTCCAAAGTCGGTGAATAGATACTATTCGTCTATCTAACGAAAATGTGTGCGTTAATTAATTCTATCGGGTTAAAAGTTGTTTGTTTTTTCATAGAAACATGATGTCGCCGTTGGCCGTTAACACAAGGTCTGAACCACTGATTAATATATTATGATATGATATTACAATTACAATACTTTTTGTAATCTTGTTTGTGTAGTTACGTACAGAAAATATGCCTGAAAAGTGCAACATAAACCAAAACATATAATGAATATAGCAGTGTTATACTCACGTCGGATCGTAAGCCATGTCTTTGCATCCATAATTTTTTGTAACAGTTTTATCAAAGCCCCATTGGCGTGGTTTTGACATACTGCAACAACAAATTAAAACTAGAAATTTAAAGCAAACCCCAACATAAGAGTGCCTCACCGTGTATATGTCAAAAATATTCTGTTTTATTTATTTGCCGTAAAGCGCCGTAGACGTATTTGCATTAACTTTGATTACGGCCGGTGTTCCAGTAAAGAAAAAAACATGCAACTTGACACTCAGCGTGATCGGAGTCGAATAGGCGTTACGCTAAGTACCAAAATGTCACTTTTGAGGATCAAGCGATGATATGATAACGTCACTATCACGACCTAGATCGCAGTATTCTATATGAATCTGACAGCCCTATCAAACTTAGCAAAAAACTAAACTCGCAAACTAGTAAGAAAAGTTCACACTTTTTTATATTTACAAATAAAAACAACCGACGACAATTATTATCAATAAAAAACGACGCAAAATTGACAATAAAGCAAATAAAAAAATTTAATTATTAAGTTTAATTTTTATATTTATTAATAACAACAAATTAGTTAAAATTTTTATTACGAAATAATACAGGGGTCACAAAAATTATCAAATATTAACATACAGGTTCAGATACAACGGACCTGTAACAGTCACAGGTCAAAACCTCAATCTGGCAAAAGTCAATTAGCAAAAACACAGGTTTATGCGATGACAAGGCCGCAAAAAATATGTAGGCCAAAGTTAAAAAACAAGAAAATTCTTGGGGGTCAAATTTCGAACTATAAAGGTTAAAGGTTAAAGGTCCGCATATAGCTCTTAATGAGCGAACCCATCTCAGAGCTACGGAGCGTCACTTGTCATATGGGATCACACAGCGTTACCTGCCACCCGTCAGAGGTGAACGCGCCCCGCCTTAACCTCAGCCAGACAGGCCGGTACTCGATTTACCTACCCCAGAGAGATGGAAACCTGAGTTGACCTAGGCGGCTGGTTACATACCAAGATAGTTTACCTGCCCGCAGGCAGTCAACCATCGCCGTATTAACCGTACCCGGCATACAGTAACTTCGCTGTTTGGATCAGACGCGTTACCACTACAGCACGCCACCAAACTTAATTTTCTCGAAACTGGTGAACTTTGGTCCACACATTTTGGCATTTCTGGAACGATCCGTGAATTTTGGCTACGAAACCTCACAATTCTGTGGGCCAAAGTTTAAAAACAACAAAGTTATGTGCCAAAAACTGTAAAATTATGGGGGCGTAAGTTAGTTCGGGAAGATTGCATCCTGTAGCATAAGAATGACCTGTAAGTGTGTTTGTTTGGTACCCCCTCTTTTTCCTAATTATGCATCTGCAAAGAAGTAACGGGCCGTGGAAAGTAATTAGACAAAACTGATAAAGAAAAAAGTGCGAACGACGAACGTCTCTAATCAAGCTGATCAGAGCGGCAACTGACTACTAACTGCTGCGCTGCGCCTGCCCAGCTGCTGTTTGGCAGCCTCACATGTAATGTAAATCCTTAGCTTAGCAGCAAGGCTCAGCCGATTCTGGCGCCAAACTCGGTCCAACTGGCTCATCACCGATGATGCGAGGCCGATTCGTCGAAGAATGTCAGTGTTGGAGTATCCAGTAAAGTCGACAGTGTTGCCCAAGTAGAAGAACTTATCGGTGACCTCCACGGGGTGTCCATCGACGGAGACTGATTGAGGAGGAGGACCATAACTAGCGTTCTGTAATTTTGTTTTTTTTCCACGAAGTGTGCAGTCCCATGGTGTTTGCGGTATCGTCGAAACGCTTGAGTTCTGCCTGCCACCTGCCTGGATCCTGTGCAAAGAGTACCGCATCATCTGCATAGTCCAGGTCAGTAAATACTGCCCCATCAAGTGTGATGCCAAGACTGCCAGACCATCTGGACATGATCCAGTCAATTGCCAGGCAAAATAATGCTGGGGCAAGTACACATCCCTGCCGCACACCCGAAAAATTATAGAATGCCTTCGACAGTTTTTTCCCAACTCAAACTCTTGACATTGTGCCCGTGTGCAAGTCCTGGATCAGTTGGATCAGAAATTGTAGAGCTCCAGTGGCATGCAGTGCCTTCCAGAGAGCTTGGCGGTCTACCGAATCAAAGGCGGCCTTAATGTCTATACAAGCCACATGCAGGGGCTTTCGAAATTCTCGATGCAACTCGGCCAGAAGACGTAACGTCAATATGGCGTCGATTGTCGAGCGATTGCGCGTGAAGCCGGATTGTTGAGGTCTTTGCTGACGAATAAGAAGGGGCTGCAGACGTTCTAGAAGCACGTGGGCAAAAACCTTGCCCGGAACTGGCAACAGTGAGATTGGCCTGTAACTGCTACAGATGGTTCTTGAGCCTTTCATCTTGTAAAGTGATATGATCACGGCCTTTTTTCTAGTCTGCCGGAACCTTTCCTGACTTTCATATGAGCAGGAACGGTTGATGAATACTCTAAAAAACAGAAATTAGAAACTTTGCATGACCTTTGTGACCTTCCAAAATTTTAATGACTAAATTTTATTATTGTAATTTGTCTGTATATATTTGAAAACAAATAGGAGTAAAACTAAAATTAGTGGACAGCTTAACACTAATAACAATTTTAATTATACAGTTCTATTAAAAATTTAATAACTGTCTAAAATAAATAACTACTGTATTAAAGTTTTACAATATGCTATAGTTTTTATCCCTAATAGTGACCGTTATATTTCAGCACTATAAATATGCGGACAGTTTTTATGAAGACTGGTCTATGAATTCCGCAAAGTCGTCATTAATCGCAACGTCATTATATCATAACGCATAAAGATAACTCGCACGTCACGCAATCGCGTTAACACATCGCTTAGTTAGGGTTAACAAGGGAACAATGTCATAGACAAATGCCTTAAGAAATTTGTTTTTGATGTCTTCCCTTAATATCATCAAGCAAGGAAAATATACCACAATTTGCTTATATAATTTTAATAGAAACTAATTAATTTTTGCTTAGTTAATAAATAATTAATTTGTTATTTAATTAATAAACGTATAAGGTACAAAATTTTATCTATCCACTATAAATAACAACTGTAAAATTAAGTTAGTGAAAAATACTTTATTATTTCGCCCGTAAGCGATAGCTTGCGGAAGCGGACTTAAGTTTTACTGCAGATGTTTTTTTAGTCCGCCCGAAAACGATAGTTTTTGGTAGGACTTATGTTTTAGCTTAAATGTTTTTTTTATTTATTTTGTTTACGCGAGATCTCCGAAATGCGTGAACCGACCGGCGTGAAATTTTGCACGGTGGTCAATACTAGGCCGACTTTTATAATGCCTGTCCAAAATTTTTGGGGGCACACCCCAAAAAAATTTCAGGGGCCAAAAACATGCAAAATTTAGCCCGATTTTGGACGACTTTAAAGTTCGGCGGCGAATATCTCCAAAACAGATGAAGATATTTAGAATCGGATAGTCATTCCGTCTCTGCGTTAGGCGAAACAAGTACGGTGAAGTTTGGTCTAGTGACGTTAAAGATTTAGATGTGAAATCGTATCCCCAAAGTGCATTTTTCGGAAAACCATATTTTGGCCCCTAAGGGGTGCTGCGCCCCCAAGTTTTACACGCGCTAGAGAATGACCAAGTATTACTAGCGCACCCCCCACCGGGGACGGGAAGACCCTTACAACTTTTTCAAAAGGGGGTCAAATATTGGCTTAAAATATAGCATATTAAACGAAGGATCTTTGGAGCCAAAGAAAGTAGCTTCATGAGACTTTGCCACGGGACGTGCAGCTAGATGGGGGTAATAACGCAAATACAACTTTTAAAGGGCACCGCCCCCTTAAAATTTGGGAGTGCAAAAAACGCGCAAAATTTAGTACGTTTAAAGACAACTTTCGACTTTGAGCGCAAATGTCTCTGAAGTGCATAGGGATATTGACAAGCGGTGAACGGCGTGATCAAATACAGCTAATTTTTCGTCGAATACAAAAATTGTGTGAACTTCAGTAGACTAACATCAGAGATTACGCGGCTAATGTTTACTCACCAAGATCAAATTTTTCGGAAAGCCATATTTCGGCCCCTACGGGGTACTGCGCAACCGAATTTTTACACGCGCTAAAGAATGACCAAGTCTTACTAGCGCAGCCCCCACCAGAAACAAAAGCCTTTTTTACAACTTTTTTAAAAGGGGGTCAAAAATTGGCTAAAAATGCAATAAACGAGCTCTTATAACTTCGGAGTTAGTGGGTGTAGCCAGACGAAACTTTGGCATTTGACGTGGGGGTGTTAACGCAAGTACAACTTTTGGGGGCAGCGCTTCCCTTAAAATTTGGGAAAGCAACAACGTGCAAAAATTGGTGCGATTTACGACAAATTTCGAGTTTGAGCGCAAATATCTCTGGAAGCGATGAAGGTAGCGACAAAATCTAAACGGCGTTGACGAGCACGATAATTTTGCGTTAAAAAAAATTGTGAAATTCGGTCTACTACGAACAAAGTTATATGCGCTCATTTTAACCTACTCTAAGTCGACAATGTGCGTTCGGCGTATACCAATGCATTTGAGTTCGGGCCACGTGACTTTGATACCGGGGAAATTTTACCCCCCCCTTCTTAATTTCTCCCAGTCGGACTTGAGACGCCTTGCGGACTCACGTTGGGCTTTGCTCCAAATGTCTAGTTAATCCGCCCGAAAACGATAGTTTTCGCAAAGACTTATGTTTTACGCATGACGTTTTTTAGTGCGCCCAAAAGCGATAGCTTGCGAAGCGAACATAAGTTTTACCCCTGATTTTTTTTAGTCCGTCCGAAAACGATAGTTTTCGAAAAGACTTATGTTTTACGCATAATGTTTTTTTCCACTCGCGAAATCTCCGAGATGCGTGGGCCGACCGGCGTGAAATTTTGCACAATGGTCAGCACTAGGCCGACTTTTATAATGCCGGTCCAAACTTTTGAGGGCACACCCCAAAAAAATTTCAGAAGGGGGGCGAAAAACATGCGAAATTTGGCCCGATTTCGTACAACTTCGAAGTTCGGCGGCGAATATCTCCGAAACGGATGCAGACACCCAAAATCAGATTTTTATTCCGTCTACCGCAATTCCTTTTGCGTTAGGCGAAAGTCCGGTGAAGTTTGATCCAGTGGCCTTGAAGATCTCGATGTTGAATCGTACCCACATAAAAAGCATTTTTCGGAAGACCATATTTCGGCCCCTAAAGGGTGCTGCGGCAACAAATTTTTACACGCGCTAGAGAATCACCAAGTCTTACTAGCGCACCCTTATCGGGGACGGGGGCTCCCTTACAACTTTTTTCAAAGGGGTTCAAATATTGCCTTAAAATGTAGCGTATTAAACGAAGGATCTTTGGAGCCAAAGGGAGTAGCTTCATGAGACTTTGCCACGTGACGTGCTGCTAGATGGGGGTGATAACGCGAGTACAACGGCGTTATCAAATACAGTTAATTCCCCCTTAAATAAAAAATTGTGTAAACTTCAGTCCACTAACGTCAAAGATTATGCGGCTATTGTTTACCCACCAAAATCAAATTTTTCGGAAGACCATATTTCGGCCCCTAGGGGGTGTTGCGCTCCTAAATTTTCACAGGCGTTAAAGAATGCGCAAGTTTTACTAGCGCACCCTTCACTGGAAACAGAGGTCCCCCTTACAACTGTTTTTAAAAGGGGGTCAAGAATTGGCTTAAAATGTGACAAATTAGCAATTATAACTTCGGAGTTAGACAATGTAGCCCGACGAAATTTTAACACTTGACGTGTCTCTAAATGTTGGTGTTGACGCAAGTACAAATTTTAGAGACACCGCTTCCCTTAAAATTTGGAAAGGCAAAAAACGAGCAAAAATTGGTGCGATTTACGACAACGCTCGTGTTTGAGCGCAAATATCTCTGGAATCGATGAAGATAGCGACATAATCTAAACGGCGTTGACGAGAAAAATCTTTTAAGCGTTGAAAAAAAAATTGTGGAATTTAGTCCATTATGAACAAAGTTATAAGCGATTATGTTGACCTACCCTAAGTCGACAATGCGCGTTCGGCGTTTGCCAATGCATTTGAGTTTGTGCCACGTGACTTTGATGCCGGGAAAATTCTCTCTCTTTTTTACCCCCTCCCTAATTTAACCCAATCGGACTTAGGGCGCCGGGCGAACTCACGTTGAGTTTTGTTCCAAATTTCTAGGTTGTTTATGTTTTGCTACAATTTTTTTTGCTCGACGCGAGATGTCCGAGATGCGTCGGCCGATCGGCACGAAATTTTGCACATTGGTCAGAACTAGGCCCTGTTTTATAACGCCGGTCCAAAATTTCGGGGCGGGCGCACCCCAAAAAAATTTCAGGAGCCAAAAACATGCAAAATTTGGCCCGATTTCGGACGACTTCGAAGTACGGCGGCAAATATATCTCCAAAACGGATGAATATATTTAAAATCGAATTTTTATTTTGTCTACCTCGATTCTTTCTGCATTAAGTGAAACAAGTCCCGTGAAGTTTGGTCCAGTGACCTCGGAGATCTCGATGTTGAATCGTACCCCCTTAAAGAGCATTTTTCGGAAAACCATATTTCGGCCTCTAGAGTGCTACGTCTCCAAATGTTTACACACGCTAGAAAATGACCAAATCTTGCTATCGCAGCTCCCACCTAGGACAAGAGCCCCCTTTACAACTTTTTTCAAAAAAGAATCAAAAATTGCCTTAAAATGTAGCGTATTAGACGAAGGATCTTTGGAGCCAAAAAGAGGCTCTTTTACAACTTTTTTCAAAGAGGGGTCAAAAACTGACTAAAAATGTAATAAATTATCGCTTATATCTTCGGAGTTAGGGGGTGTAGCCCGACGAAACTTTGGCACTTGACGTGTCTCTAGATGGGGAGTGTAAACGCAAGTACACCAACAACATAATTTAAACTGCGTTGACGAGGGAAAAATTTTTTGTAAAATTCGGTCCACTGTGAACAAGTTATAAGCGCTCATGTTGAAATACCTTAAGTCGACAATGCGCGTTCGGAATATTTCTATGCATTTGAGTTTGTGCCACGTGACTTTGATGCCGAAGAAATTTTTTTCGTTTTTTTACCCCTTCCTCTAATTTCCCCCAATTGGACTTAGGGCGCCGGGCGGGCTCAAGTTGGGCTTCGCCCCAAATTTTTAGGTAGTTTATGTTTTGCTACAATTTTTTTGTTCAGCGCAAGATCTCCGAGATGCGTCGGCCGATCGGCACGAAATTTTGCACGTTGGTCAGCACTAGTCCCTGTTTTGTAATGCTGGTCACAAATTTCAAAGGGCGCACCCCAAAAAATTTCGGGGATTAAAAACATGCAAAATTTGGCCCGATTTCGGACGGCGGAGAATATCTCCGAAACGGATGAATATATTCAAAATCGGATTTTTATTCCGTCTACCGCGATTTCTTCTGCGTTAGGCGAAACAAGTCGGGTAAAGTTTGGTCCAGTGACCTTGGAGATCTCGATGTTGAATCGTACCCTTTTTAATCGCATTTTTCGGAAAACCATATTTTGGTCCCTTGGGAATGCTGCGCCCCCAAATTTTAACACGCGCTAGAAAATGACAAAGTCTTACTAGCGCACCCCCATCGGGGACGGCGGCTTCCCTTACAACTTTTTTCAAAGGGGGGTCAAAAATTGCCTTAAAATGTAGCGTATTAAACGAAGGATCTTTGGAGCCAAAGGGAGTAGCTTTATGAGACTTTGCCACGTGACGTGTACTAGATGGGGGTGATAACGCGGGTACACCGCCCCCTTAAAATTCGGGAGTGCAAAAAACGCGTAAAATTTAGTACGTTTAACGACAACTTTTGAATTTGAGCGCAAATATTTGAACTGAATAAGGATATCGACAAGCGGTAAACGGCGTTATCAAATACAGTTAATTTCGCGTTGAATAAAATAAATTGTGTAAACTTCAGTCCACTAACATCAGAGATTATGCGGCTAATGTTTACTCATCGGGGACGACTTCGAAGTTCGGCGGAGAATATATCCGAAATAAATGAAGATATTTAAATTCGGATAGTCATTCCGTGTATGGCGATTTCTCCTCCGTTAGGTGAAACAAGCACGGTAAAGTTTAATCCAGTGACCTCGGAGATCTCGATGTTGAATCGTACCTCCTTAAAGAGCATTTTTCGGAAAACCATATTTCGGCCTCTAGAGTGCTACGTCTCCAAATGTTTACACACGCTAGAAAATGACCAAATCTTGCTATCGCAGCTCCCACCTGGGACAAGAGCCCCCCTTACAACTTTTTTCAAAAAAGAATCAAAAATTGCCTTAAAATGTAGCGTATTAGACGAAGGATCTTTGGAGCCAAAAAGAGTAGCTTTATGAGACTTTGCCACTTGACGTGCTGTTAGATAGGGATGATAACGCGCGTACAACTATTAGCGTTCACCGCCCACTTAAAATTTGAAAGTGCAAAAAACGCTCAAAATTTAGTACATTTAACGACAACTTTCGAATTTGAGCGCAATTATCTCTGAACTGCATAAGGATATCGACTAGAGGTAAAAGGCTTTATCAAATACAGTTAATTCCGCGTTGAATAAAAAAATTGTGTGAACTTCAGTCCACTAACATCAGAGATTACGCGTCTAATGTTTACCCACCAAAATCAAATTGTTCGGAAGGCCATATTTCGGCCCCTAAAAGGTGCTGCGCCCCAAATTTTTACACGCGCTAGAGAATGGCCAAGTCTTACAAGCGCACTCTTTACCGGAGACAAGGCTCTTTTACAACTTTTTTCAAAGAGGGGTCAAAAACTGACTAAAAATGTAATAAATTATCGCTTATATCTTCGGAGTTAGGGGGTGTAGCCCGACGAAACTTTGGCACTTGACGTGTCTCTAGATGGGGAGTGTAAACGCAAGTACACCAACAACATAATTTAAACTGCGTTGACGAGGGAAAAATTTTTTGTAAAATTCGGTCCACTGTGAACAAGTTATAAGCGCTCATGTTGAAATACCTTAAGTCGACAATGCGCGTTCGGAATATTTCTATGCATTTGAGTTTGTGCCACGTGACTTTGATGCCGAAGAAATTTTTTTCGTTTTTTTACCCCTTCCTCTAATTTCCCCCAATTGGACTTAGGGCGCCGGGCGGGCTCAAGTTGGGCTTCGCCCCAAATTTTTAGGTAGTTTATGTTTTGCTACAATTTTTTTGTTCAGCGCAAGATCTCCGAGATGCGTCGGCCGATCGGCACGAAATTTTGCACGTTGGTCAGCACTAGTCCCTGTTTTGTAATGCTGGTCACAAATTTCAAAGGGCGCACCCCAAAAAATTTCGGGGATTAAAAACATGCAAAATTTGGCCCGATTTCGGACGGCGGAGAATATCTCCGAAACGGATGAATATATTCAAAATCGGATTTTTATTCCGTCTACCGCGATTTCTTCTGCGTTAGGCGAAACAAGTCGGGTAAAGTTTGGTCCAGTGACCTTGGAGATCTCGATGTTGAATCGTACCCTTTTTAATCGCATTTTTCGGAAAACCATATTTTGGTCCCTTGGGAATGCTGCGCCCCCAAATTTTAACACGCGCTAGAAAATGACAAAGTCTTACTAGCGCACCCCCATCGGGGACGGCGGCTTCCCTTACAACTTTTTTCAAAGGGGGGTCAAAAATTGCCTTAAAATGTAGCGTATTAAACGAAGGATCTTTGGAGCCAAAGGGAGTAGCTTTATGAGACTTTGCCACGTGACGTGTACTAGATGGGGGTGATAACGCGGGTACACCGCCCCCTTAAAATTCGGGAGTGCAAAAAACGCGTAAAATTTAGTACGTTTAACGACAACTTTTGAATTTGAGCGCAAATATTTGAACTGAATAAGGATATCGACAAGCGGTAAACGGCGTTATCAAATACAGTTAATTTCGCGTTGAATAAAATAAATTGTGTAAACTTCAGTCCACTAACATCAGAGATTATGCGGCTAATGTTTACTCATCGGGGACGACTTCGAAGTTCGGCGGAGAATATATCCGAAATAAATGAAGATATTTAAATTCGGATAGTCATTCCGTGTATGGCGATTTCTCCTCCGTTAGGTGAAACAAGCACGGTAAAGTTTGGTCCAGTGACTTTTGAGATTTAGATGTGAAATCGTACTCACCCAAAGTGCATTTTTCGGAAAAACATATTTCAGCCGCTAGGGGTGTTGCGCTCCCCCAAATTTTTACACGCGCTAGAAAATCACCAAGTTTTACTAGCGCACGCCCACCGGAAACGGGGGCCTCCTTACCACTTTTTCAATGGGGGGTTAAAAATTGTCTTAAACTGTAGCGTATTAAACAAAGGATTTTTGGAGCCATAAGGAGTAGCTTCATGAGACTTTGCCACGTGACGTGCTGCTAGATGGGTGTGATAACGCAAGTACAACTTTTAGGGGGCACCGCCCACTTAAAATCTGGGAGTGCAAAAAACGCACAAAATTTAGTACGTTTAACGACAACTTTCGACTTTGAGCGCAAATATCTCTGAACTGCATAGGGATATCGACAAGCGGTAAACGGCGTTATCAAACTAATTCCGCGTTGAATAAAAAATGCTGCGCTTCCAAATTTTTACAGGTGGTAAAAAATGACCGATTTTTAGTAGCGCACTTTCCACTAGAAACGGGGGCCCTTCTTACAACATATTTCAAAAGGGAGTCAAAAATTATTTTAAAACGTAGCGTATTAGACGAAGAATCTTTGGAGCCAAAAAGAGTATCTTTATGAGACTTTGCCACGTGACGTGCTGCTATATGGGGGTTATAACGCGGGTGCAACTTTTAAAGGCACCGCTCACCTTAATATTTGGAAGAACAAAAACTTTCAAAAATCGGTGCGATTTACAACAACTTTCGAGTTTGAGCGCAAGTATTTCTGGAACCAATAAAAATATCGACATAATCTAAAAGGCGTTGACGAGAACGATCTTTTGTTCGTTGAACAAAAAAAAATGTAAAATTTGGTCCAACACGAACAAAGTTATAAGCGCTTATGTTGACCTACCCTAAGTCGACAATGCGCGTTCGGCGTATACCAATGGATTTGAGTTTGGACCACGTGACTTTGATGCCGGAAAAATTTTACCCCTTTATTTTTCCCCAATCGGACTAAGGGCGCCGTGCGGACTCACGTTGAGCTTTGCCCCAAATTTGTAAGCTGTTTATGTTTCGTTACAAATTTTATGTTCAACGCGAGATCTCCGAGATGCGTGGGTCGACCGGCGTGAAATTTTGCACTGTGGTTAGTACTAGGCTCTGTTTTATAATGCATGTCCAAAATTTTTGGGGGCACACCCCAAAAAAATTTCAGAGGCCAAAAACATGCAAAATTTAGCCTGATTTTGGACGACTTTGAAGTTCGGCGGCGAATATCTCCGAAACGAATAAAAATATTCGAAATCGTACAGTCATTCCGTTTATCGCGATTTCTCCTGCGTTAGGCAAAGCAAGTCCGGTGAAGTTTGGTCCAGTGACCTTGGAGATCTCGACGTTGAATCGTACCCACCTAAAGTGCATTTTTCAGAAGACCATATTTCGGCCTTTAAGGTGTGCTGCGCTTCCAAATTTTTACACGCGCTAGAAAATGACCAAGTATTACTAGCGCACCCCCCACCGGGGACGGCGGCCCTTTTACAACTTTTTTTAAAAGGGAGTCAAAAATTGCTTTAAAATGAACCGTATTAGACAAAGGATTTTTGGAGCCACAGGAAGTAGCTTTATAAAACTTTGCCACGTGACGTTTTGCTAAATGAAAGTGATAACGCGGGTACAACTTTTAGAAAGCACCGCCAGCTTAAAATTTGGGAGTGCAAAAACGCGCAAAATTTAGTTCGTTTACCGACAACTTTTGATTTTAAGCGCAAATATCTCTGAACTGCATAGGAATATCGACAAGCGGTAAACGGCGTTTTTAAATACAGTTAATTCCGCGTTGAAAAAATGCGTGAACTTTAGTCCACTAACCTCAGAAATTACGCGGCTAATGTTTACCCACCAAAATCAAATTCTTCGGAAAACCCAAATTTTCACACGCGCTAAAAAATGACAAAGTCTTACTAGCGCAGCCCCCGCCGAGCACAGGAGCATTTTTTACAACTATTTTAAAGAGTGGTCAAAAATTGGCTTAAAATGCAATAAAGGAGCGCTTATAACTTCGGAGTTAAGACGCGCTAGACAATGACCAACGACATAATTTAAACTGCGTTGACGAGAGCTATCTTTTGGTAGTTAAACAAGGAAAATTTTGTAAAATTCGGTCCACTGTAAACAAAGTTATAAGTGCTGATGTTGACCTACCCTAAGTCGACAGTGCGCGTTCGCCGCATTTTTCGAAAGACCATATTTCGGCCCTTAGAAGGTGCTGCGCCCCAAATTTTTACAAGCGCTAGAAAATGACCAAGTTTTACTAGCGCACCCCCCATCAAAGACGGCGGCCTTTTTACAACTTTTTTCAAAAAGGGGTCACAAAGTGTTTTAAAATGTAGCGTATTAGACGAAGGATCTTTGGAGCCAAAAAGAGTAGCTTCATGAGACTTTGCCACGTGACGTGCTGCTAAATGGGGGTAATAACGCGGGTACAACTTTTAGGGGGCACCTCTCCCTTAAAATTTGGGAGTGCAAAAAACGCGCAAACTTTAGTACGTTTAACGACAACTTTCGACTTTGAGCGCAAATATCTTCAAACTGCATAGGGATATCGACAAGCGGTAAACGGCGTTATCAAATACAGTTAATTCCGCGTTGAATAAAAAGAATTGTGTAAACTTCAGTCCACTAACATTAGAGATTATGCGGCTAGTGTTTAACCACCAAAATCAAATTGTTCGGAAGGCCATATTTCGGCCCCTAAAGAGTGCTGCGTCCCCAAATCTTTACACGCGCTAGACAATGACCAAGTCTTACTAGCGCAGTCTTTATCTGGGACAGGATCCTTTCTTACAACTTTTTTCAAAGGGGGGGAAGTCAAAAAATTGGCTTAGAATGCAATAATGGAGCGCTTATAACTTCGGAGTTAGGGAGTGTAGCCCAACGTAATTTTGAAACTTGACGTGCCTCTAGGTGGGGGTGTTAATGCAAATACAACTTTTGGGGGCACTGCGCCTTTAAAATTTCAGAGGGCGAAAAAACGAGCAAAAATTGGTGTGATTTACGACAACGTTCGAGTTTGAGCGCAAATATCTTTGGACAGCGACATAATCTAAACGGCTTTGACGAGAAGAATCCTTTGGGCGTTGAACAAAAAAAATTTTGTGAAATTCGGTCTACTACGAACAAAGTTATAAGCGCTCATGTTGACCTACCCTAAGTCGACAATGCGCGTTTGGCGTATACCAATGCATTGGAGTTCGGGCCACGTGAATTTGATGTAGGGGAAATTTTACTCCCCTAATTTCCGCCAATCGGACTTAGGGCGCAGGGAGGACTCACGTTGGGCTTTGCCCCAAATTTCTGGGTTGTTTATGTTTGGCTACAATTTTTTTTGTTCAACGCGAAATCTCCGAGATGCGTCGGCCGATCGGCACGCAATTTTGCACATTGGTCAGTACTAAACCCTATTTTGTAATGCTTGTTCAAAATTTTGGGCGGCACACCCCGAAAAAATTTCGGGAGCGAAAAACATGCAAAATTTGCACGGACGACTTCGAAGTTCGTCGGCGAATATCTCCGAAATAGATGATAATTTTCAAAATCAAATTTTTATTCCGTCTACCGCAACTCCTCCTGCGTTAAGCGAAACAAGTCCGGTGAAGTTTGGTGAAGCGACCTTGAAGATCTCGATGTTGAATCGTACCCACCCAAAGTGCTTTTTTCGGAAAACCATTTTTCGCCCCCTACAAGGTGCTGCGCCCCCAAATTTTTACACGCGCTAGAGGATGATCAAGTATTACTAACGCACCCCCCCACCGGGGACGGCGGCCCCCTTACAATTTTTTTCAAAAAGTGTCAAAAATTGCCTTAAAATGTAGCGTATTAAACGAAGGATCTTTGTAGCCAAAGGGAGTAGCTTCATGAGACTTTGCCACGTGACGTGCTGTTAGATGGGGGTAATAACGCAAGTACAACGGCTTTATCAAATACAGTTAATTTCCTGTTGAATAAAAAAATTGTGTAAACTTCAGTTCACTAACGTCAAAGATTATGCGGCTATTGTTTACCCAACAAAATCAAATTTTTTGGAAGACCATATTTCGGCCAATAAAAGGTGCTGCGCGGCTAAATTTTTACACGCGCTTGAAAATGCGCAAGTCTTACTAGCGCATTCCCACCGGAAACGGGGGTCCCCCAGAGAACTGTTTTCAAAGGGGGATCAAAAATTGTAATAAATTAGCGCTTATAACTTCGGAGTTAGGGAATGTAGCCCGACGAAATTTTGGCCCTTGACGTGTCTCTAGGTGGGGGTGTTGACGCAAGTACAAATTTTGGTAACACCGCTTCCCTTAAAATTTGCGAGGGCAAAAACTTTCAAAAATTGGTGCGATTTTCAACAACTTTCGAGTTTAAGCGCAAGTATCTCTGGAACCGATAAAGATATCGACATAATCTAAACGGCGTTGACGAGAGCTAACTTTCGGCGTTGAAAAAAAATTTGTGAAATTTGGTCCACAACAAACAAAGTTATAAGCGCTCATGTTGACTTACTTTAAGTCGACCATGCGCGTTCGGCGTATGCCAATGCATTTGAGTTTTTGCCAAGTGACTTTGATGCCGACGAAATTTCGCCCCCCATAATTTTTTCCAATCCGACTTAGGGCGCCGGGCAGACTCACGTTTGGCTTTGCCCCAAATTTGTAGTTAGTCCGCCGGAAAACGATAGTTTTCGAAAAAAACTTATGTTTTAGCCCAGATGTTTATTTATTTCCGACGCGAGATCTCCGAGATGCGTGGGCCGACCGGCGTGAAATTTTGCACGATGGTCAGCAATTGGACCTATTTTATAATGCCGGTCC
>Ga0209367_1004311_pt1 | contig 19593 bp, 13 predicted proteins | sample WorMetLIZISLAND2_FD_187412 | JGI IMG/M metagenome (GOLD analysis project Ga0209367, IMG submission 187412) | Marine gutless worms symbiont microbial communities from Max Planck institute for Marine Microbiology, Germany - Olavius geniculatus... ...
GTTTGTTTGTGTGTCTGTGTGTTAGCAAGATAACTCAAAAAGTTATGGAAGGATCTTTCTGAAATTTTCAGGGAATGTCGGGAATGGCAAAAACTACAAGTGATTCAATTTTGGGGGTGATCCGGCAGGAATCCTGGATTCTGGATCACTGAAATTTTCGTTAACATTGCTTTATATGTTTGGCGGAGGTCTGCTCTCTCTGAGTGCTTTTCTAGTTAGCTATGTGTCTTAAACCTAGGCATGCAAAATTTCAGTGATCTAGTGCAATGGGAAAGTTTTCAGAATTGGGGTTGAATGGAGGGGGGTAGGAAAATGTGCATTTACAACGGAAAACTGGCCATATCTCGGAAACTTGAGAGATAGGGCCAAGTTACTATTAATCACTAATAGGAAATGGCATATTGGTTTTCAAATGACATGAAAATCATTGACCTTGGATGAAGGTCACTGACAACTAGTACAGTTGGCTATCCTAGTGACAGCTGGGCTTTTTGTATTCTGATTTAGTCACTGTAGTAGCTCACTGTGCCAGTACCACCAAATAAGTTCATTAGCATTGCTGATGTGTTTAATCCATGCATATATGGTAATGTCGAAAGCTGGTAGTGTGGCAGCAGTGCTGTATAATTGTTGATGCATCAATTAATTGTCATTTCAAGTTACCTACTTATTTTTTTCAGTAAGTAAGTAAATGAATACAATGTTCATAGTGTGCAGTATCAGCCAGTGGCCGAATCTGAGGCACTTGGCTGAGCCGCTAGGGGGAGATGTAGGCCTGCTGGAAGCAGTGAGTTTTAAGGAGGCAATGGAAAGTGTGTACAGAGGTAGAACTGTGAATGATAGATGGGAGTGAGTTTATTGTTTAGCAGCTGATACTAGACAGTGTAATTTTCCAGTAACGCTGCAAGAGAGCTTTGTGTGAACGCAGACGTCATTACTTTGTGTGTTATTTGACAGGTGAAGTCTGGTGTAAATGTGCTTGTGTGCGGACCAAATGGCTGCGGAAAGAGCTCGCTGTTTCGGATACTTGGAGGTGTAAGTAATGGCTAACTTTAGATTGTCACTTGTTGGCAACTGTGTGCAGTGGTAAAATGAGTACTGGTACTGGCTGACTAAGTATAGCAGTTACATGATAGCATACGAAGTGCTTAGTTAATAAGTGACAAGTGAACAGTGACACATGGCCAATGATTGGTCAGGCTGGTTGTAGTTTACCATGTGGTAATTATTAGCTGTATTTGCAGCAGCAGTGTATTGTCGATGCCTTGTGTTCTCAGATTGGCTTGAAGTATGTCTTAGACTGTTTCTTAGCATTACTGCAGTAACTCTACTAGGATTGTTTGGTTAAGCCGAAATGAAACATAGCAGTAGTATAGTAATAGCGTGGTCGAAATAACCAACAAGCTGATATTATTGTTGATATTATTATTGTTATAGTTGTACTGCTGAAATGGTGAAGTTGTGTGTATGCATTTATCCAGTTGTGGCCGATGTTTGGAGGTAAACTCACGAAGCCTGACAGCAAACAGCTTTTCTACATTCCTCAGGTATTCAACTTAGAGCCAACAGCATTCCACATATTAATACTAATTTTGAAATTGGATGCTATTAGGTCACAGTTTAGTCATGTTAATCGATCATTAGAAGTGACAGCCTTGTTGTTTATTCATGTGTGTGACAGAGAATGCACACTTCGTGTTAGATGATATAAAATACATATTTTACACACGCACACCATTCTGAGGACCTAACATGGGTGTGTTCTGTGTACTATAATGGCCACAGATCCAAGATCATCTTTCAAAGGAATCAGCAAGGACAGCAAGGTGTCTTTAAAAGGGTGTATAGGTTTTCTCACTTTTTATTTACCAATGCTAATGACCTCAACTGGCCGTGTCATACCAATGCACAGTTTTGATGGCTGATTTCAAGCCAATTTGTGCGGTACAATACCAGATCAAATTTATATTCTCATATGTAGTCTCAGACACTGGAAAAGTTGAATATTCAGTTTAATTATTCATGTTTATTCAAAATTTTTCGATCTGTAATTCACTATTCAGTGAAAGATCATATGTGTCTGGTGCATCAGAGGCCTTACATGACGGTCGGCACACTACGAGATCAAGTCATCTATCCACACGTTGCCGAGGACTTCCGACGGCGTGGCTCTACTGACAATGATCTGGAAGACATTCTTAACAAAGTATGAATTGCTGCTGGCCACTGCCAGTTGGCTTTCTGTGTCATTCATATTATTGCTGTCTTTCATTTTCTGTGGTGCTCATCAGTGTGTGAGTCTTGATGAATAGTACTCTGCAGACTTTAGTGAACTTGCTGCTAAACTGTTAACTCTGTTGACTATGGTCAACCAAGTGTTTGTGCCACTGGCGACCATAGTCGACATATAATTGTCAGTTTCATTTCCGTTTTCTGAAAGTTAAGTACTTTGTAGGGAAATTGGGCATCACAGGTCCTGCAGTGAAAGAGTTAATCTAGTCTTGCTACCATACCAATGTTTATCATTGATGTGATTCCTTCAGTTTTCATTTCCATTCTTCCACTTAATGCACTGTTTTATGTGTTGTGATTTAAGTAGTAGTTTGTCTTCATTGTTAATATTAATAATATTTTTTGGCCATCAATCGTTAGGCCAGTTTTGTGTAGAATCTGTCCAGAAGTCTGATGCATCTCCTATTTAGTCTCACATTGTGACACATGACTGTAACATATTTTAGTCTAATGGTTATATCTGTACTATTTCCCAAAAAACTGCCAGTGTTGTTTTTTGAATAACTCGGTGAAACAGTGGTAGATTTTAATAATTTTTAGCATGCAACATCATTAAGAAATTCGAGGTAATTGACTTTGGTTTTGCACAATACACCTTTGTCTGTAATTCATTTATATCAAGTGTTTTTACGTGCGAGAGCTACCTAGCTAGCTATTGCACGTATTAGCTATGGTAATTCTGTCCGTCCATTCGTCTACCTGTCTCTCTGTTTGTCACGACTCAGTACCAATCCAAGACCAGGTGAGATAGAGAGTTCTGGTTATCACCATATGATAGCCTAGTGTCTCTAGTATTTCATGACAGAATTTCATGCTGCTGGGTGAAAGGCATCCCTACGCACGAGGGGATGAAAGAGGGGCATTCTCTTAAAAAGGCATTATTTTACCGTTATTGGCTCATCTAACCTGAAAATGGTTGCAGATAAACACAGACATGCGGCTTATATAACAAGCACTGGCGACGAGCTTCTTAGGAATGTCAACATCGATGACCTTGAATGACCTTGAACTCCCAAAATAGGGGTTTTTTGTGAATTTTTGAGATTTGGGCTGCGACACACCTTTCAAGAGTGAATTGCACCGAAATGGCTGGAGATAAACAAAGACAACCTGCATACAATATTTATAGCATTGAATGTAGATTGTACCAATCCAAGTTTGGACCCTCTGGGTTCAAGGAGGCCTGAGCACGCTGGTGTCAAAAAGGGTACCTTTCTAAAAAGTGGTTATTTATTTGTTGTTGGCTTGTCTATCGTGAAAATGGTTGCAGATAGACACAGACATGCTGCTTAATATAACAAGCACTGGCAACGAGCTTCTTAGGATTGTCAATGTTGATGACCTCAAATGACCTTGAACTTTAAAATATGTGTTTTTGGTGTTGTTTTGGCGATTTTTGGCTGCAAAAGCACGAATTGCGACAAAATGGATGGAGATAGACCAGGATTACCTGCGAACAGGAACTGCTATAGGCTCTCGCCTATAGGATCTCATGAGCATTAGCTCAGATTTCCTGTTCTTGATGTTGGATGCCAAAACTTATTAAAATCTGCCAGTGTTTCACGGAGTTACTCAAAAAAATAATGCTGACACAGTATTTTTAGGACACAATACGCGAGTTCATGTTTCGTCGAGAAGTAGGATCAACACTGGTCGACATTTTCTCTTAGAATAAATACCAAGGTAATCGCAAACATGAACTGAAGTCTAACTTCGGTGTTATCTTTCTTCTAAGAACAAATTTTATGATTATCTACCAGATAAGAAAAAAAGATAATCGGAAGTGTCAGATAACACCAAAGTTAATCCGAGCATTACTGATTAACACCAGACAGCTGCAGTGCAAATGAATACGTGTTTTATCTTAATTCTTTGGGATTAGAAATTTTCTAATCGGTTTTCAGTTCACTTTTTGGATGAGAGAAAAGTTAATCGGACTGGGTTCTTAGTGAATGTCAGATTAAAAGAAATGGATTCTTTTTGACAAAACATGAACTCACGTAATGGCTTGTGTTGAAGTGTCATTCTGATGTTGGTACTATGTCTCCTGTAGGTGCAGCTGTCATACATTCTTGAGCGTGAAGGTGGGTGGGACGTTGTACAAGACTGGATGGACGTTCTTAGTGGTGGCGAGAAACAACGTGTCGCGGTCTGTGTCTACCTGCCATCATGCTGTTGTCACATTTTCCACTCTGTTCTAATGATGTTCAATTTTACACACTTTTATCATCTGTATTTTTGATGCAATTAGGTTGTGATGCAATTATAACATTTTTCTGAAGCTTTTTTTAGCTGGAGCAAAGGAGTCATTTGAGCTTTATCTGTCACCATGCTTTAATGCTGCAATGGATGACATGAAGGACATTTAGTCTGTCGAAAGCTCATTGTAACAATTCTCAAAGAGTGTGCCTTGTGGACTGAGTCTAGCCTGAATTAGCTCGGAAAATGCAAGTCATTTAAACAGGAACTGCAAACTTATCTTCTTACGTGTAGAATTTATTTATTTTTTGGTGCTCCAGTGGATCAGTATTTCCAGTGAACAGTTACAAAGGTGCAAAGTTACAACTCTTCGTAGAAGTGTGTTTCTGTTGTTTAGCTCACATTGTGCTGGCAACTGCATTACTGATAACGTTATTATTCGCTGCATTATACATCATTTTGACAAACCACACAAGCCATCGATGGTCAGCTAACTCCGAAACATTATTGGAGTTGGTTGGCTAGCTATGCATCGCAGATACGACAGAGTATCAAGTAGAATAGTATCCAGTGAAAGTGTATTTATTGTCATTTTGTCTGCTGGTCAGCTGGCTCTAGTTCTGATGTGTCTGGGTATGTGTGCATCAGATGGCAAGGCTGTTTTATCACAAGCCACAGTTTGCTATCCTCGACGAGTGCACGTCGGCTTGTAGCGTCGACGTCGAGGGATTCATGTATCAGCATTGCCGACAGGTTGGTAACTGAGTGACTCATCAGTTTACTCTTTACTTTATAATTTAACACCAGACTGTAGCCCCTTCCTTCGGAGCTTTACATTTCATCTGTCCATCTGTATGCAGGATTGCTGAAAAGTTGTGAATAGATTTTGGCGAAATTTTTTGGATTCAGTTCGTATTGAAAAAATTTTTTAAAAGAAATTCTTAACAGTGTGTTTGATAGTCAAGTCAGCAGCATAGTTTGAACTGTGTTGCACCATGAGAGGAAAATGAGGATGAATTAGAGATGCAGGTAACTATTTAAAGACAGATATTTACATCTTAGTGCAGTTTTGCACAAATCGGGCCAGTGACATTCAGGAGAAAAATGATGAACTGTAACACATTATGAAACTTTTTTTTCAGGGTGTATCATTTTGCTGATAAAAGCTTGTTGCTTACTACACTGCTTCGACATGCAGGTGCTTCAGAACTATTTTTTTGGTCGAGAAGTTTGTGTGTCACTGACACATATGCCTACAAAAGTGCACACTTGGTCATTGTGTCATGTTGAGGATGATGTCGTTGTTCACAGAGGTTATTAATGCACCCTGCAAGCTGAGCTATGGAGAACTCATGTGCTTTTTGTAATATATGCTTGCTGTAGATGGTGTGTGTAAGTACTACACTGTGTTCAGAAAAAACACCCACTCACTTTTTCTTTTATATCTCTGTGGTAGATTGTTTAAGAGGAAACTAGTATTTCATCCGTTTAAAATTTAAATATTCTTTGGTGCTGATGACGTCATGCTAATGTCATATTTTTGTGTTTATAAATTATGGGTTTTTGCCATTGAAGACAGACATTTGATAAAATGTTTGCAAGTCAGCAATGGTCATGGAGCCACAAGTTTGTGCAAGATGTTTCTGGACAATGGACAGACGATGGAATATTGATGAAGTGCAACTTTTAAATAAAGAATTGACATGACTGGCAGTATCAAGCCGTTTGACAGATAGTGGACAAGTGGTCATCCACGCAATTATGCAGTGCGTGTATGCCTGCCAACATCAACAAAGTTGAAGATCTCATACTTAGCCAGGAAGATAAACTACTGAAACAGTTGACAATGGAACATTGGGTGACAGATTAGCATATTTTGGGGTTCAGTCAACACAATGATCAATTCATGTGTTTTAACATTTCATCATATGCCTGTCTTCAACAGTAAAATCCAAAATTTACAAACACATATATATGACATCAGTATGACATCACCAGTAGCAAAGAATACTTAACTTTTGCATCGATGGAATACTAGTTTCCTCCTAAACATTCCCTGAAAATTTTGTGAACATTTTCCACGGAGATCTAAAAGAAAACATGAGTGGGTGTTTTTTTTTGAACACAGTGTAGTGTTGTCATTTGTGTGGACAGGTTGGCATTACACTGTTCACAGTTTCACATCGCAAGTCTTTGTGGAAACATCACGAGGTAATTGCTTACAACCATGTGCCACAGCAGCATTGTACTAATGGTAATGGTAATGGACACTGCAATGTTTTTGTGCTGTTGTCATGGCAGTGTTTACCCGTATAATTTAACAAGTGTAGTACGAGCAGTAGCACCGGGCAGCCACCGACTTTTGGACTAAGCTCACCCATTGGCTTGATCAAGAAATCCGTCTAAACTGGCAGCTATAGTTCAACATTTACTATCACCACTGTGTCTGGAACAGTTTGCCTGAACATCTCACCTCCACACCTTCTGTAACTGTCTTTCAGTCCCATCTCAAAACCATTCTGTTTGACATTTTATACTTTACCCTTTGTGATTGTACAATGCCTGTGCAGTGATGCTCGTTGCTTGTGACTTTCTAGTCATCATTGTTTACTTACTTACGTACCACGTATTACTACTCAGCCTGAAAGCTGATACTCATTTGCCATTCTATGAAAAGCATAAGGCTGAGTTAACCTAGTGATTGGTAATATTTTGAGATGGTTTAACTGTCTTAACAGGACGAAACTGAACTGCCTGTTCACGTAGTGCACCTCTCAGTTCAGTTCTGTGGCTTAGTACACTTCACGAACTGCACTGAACTCAGAGTTCTGTTCAGTTTTTACTCCATGCATGCTATCTATATCCTAACGTAGCGAAGAGGAGTGTATGAGATCAGTGTAATATTGAGGACCGACCGCCACCGACCGACCTACGACTGACGACCGACCTGCATTCTTTGAAGAGCCTGCCTGGAAGAACTTCAAATGGCTATATCTCAGCAACCGGTCATCTGATCCACTTCCCGTTTGGTTTTAGGTTGGTGATCGGGGTCAGCCAATTTAACCGTGCTATTTATATTTATGCCTAACTGGCCCTCGTTGCCATGACAACGAATTTTGAGACAAAATGGGCTATAATTCAGCTTGTTCAGCATGTTCTGGATTTTTAGTTGTAGTGGTAGCAGTAGTAATAGTAGTAGCAGATATGGGGTTTGCGATATCAGCATTTAATGTGTGTGGAGTATACATTAGATTGGTTGCAATCTAAAGTATTTCTTGTAGTTCATTTCTTTTGGTGTAAACAGGGCTTTGCATGTTAGTGCAGTGCTGCCTGTTGTCTTTCGTTGCAGTATTACCTGTATCTAGATGGTCGTGGATCATTTGATTTCAAGCCAATCACGGGCGAAACAGTTGAGTTTGGATCATAGCACGGCTACTGCTGCTGCTGTGTCATAACTCTTCAATTGTTTAATCATTTGTTTAGCTGTTAATCACCATTTGACGCAGTCTCTCCTTGTACAGGTTAGAGATGCATTGATTGACCAATTGTCAGTTTGACGTTATTGACCAATTTTGTGCCTGTTGCCGGTAATGCGCTTAAATGCAACCCTCAGAAGTTTCATCAAAACCTTCAAGATTTAATCATAGTAGACTACAAGTGCAATGTCTACTCTTCTTCCATTTCCGGTAGAAATGGATGCATTTTGCCAAGCATTTAATATTGAATGAGTTTTGTAACTTTGTAAAATGCTGTGTTGCCGCAGCTGCTAATCAGCCATTTATTAGGGACCAGTAATCAGCCAGCTCAGCTGATACTCGGACCATGCTTTATCGGATATCGGTGCATCTTTAGGACAGACTTTCTGAACATTGTTTGACGTCATTAGACTTAATGCATGTGATATGTGCAATGTGCATTGGTGTAACTTTGGGAGCTACAGCTACCCTTCACTTTTTACAGCGGGAGTTACCGTGTCCCTCATTTTCCGGTGTATGGGAGAAAAATAGCATCGACTTTTTTCGGCATATATAATACAGTCGGCATAAATAAATCACCAAAACTGTTGAACAGCTGAATCATATTGTACAGTTGACAAGATGCAGTTCTGAAGCCAGATCATAGGGTCCACCTTATAACCTTTTTTGCATTTTGTCACATTTTCAGCACAAATACTTCAATGTAAACATTTGTTTAACTTAAAATGAACCATGACTTGTGTTTTTGGCCAGGTCTTTGTCTTAACCCCAATGGGGAGCTTAGAGCAATCCCCAGATACTCTAGCTGTATTTAAAGGGTTTGCTTTGAAGCAATAAAATGGGAGCGAAAAGTAAAATAGAAAATTGTGTTTTTCTAGATACACCCACAACACCTGGATATTCGAAGGGAGGTTGGAGGGTAGTATGAATTTTTTTACTACTGTATATCTTTTTTTGATGTTATCGGTTTCCATACGCCTGCCTAGAAATGATGTCCTTAATGACACGTCTTGGAATGGCGAAAGGACGGATGGCAGGAAAAGGAAAACGAAGGGGAAGAAAGCTGGTACCCCCATTTTTAAAAGTTACATCGCTGGATATGTGTATATTACGATGCTTGAAACTTATGTAGTGTAATTTTATATAGCAATTATCGACATATCGACAACAACGAGAGTTGCTGTGCTGTGATTAGCAACTGAGAAGTACTTGTATGATAGATTGTAACTTTAACATAGGGCATTGTTACGTAGCATTTCATTAGGTTATTTTTAGCACTGCATATAGTGTAATATTTTGAGTATGTTAAGCATCGAAGCGATGTTGCTTTGGTGTTTTCTTAGTACACTGGCAAACAGAACTAGCTTGTAAATAAGTTTTGCCACAACAATTATGAAAAGTTTGCTTTTGGGCCCGACCAAACTTTGGGCAACTAAACTAACCAGGAATAATTCTAGTACTGCTGCAATAGTAATAAGAATAATCTTCAAATTTTTTGAATTTTTGTACCGAGTGACTTTTTGGCAACTTTTTGGCTACTGATGCAGTGAATATCAAAAACCAGTCTATTTCAGAAGACATTCTCAGCATGAAGATGCATTTTGTTATTTATATGTTGCTAAAACATTTTCAGTTTGTTAGAGAGTCCTTGTTATTGCAGACATTCCATGTTTGATCATTAGTAGATTATTGAAACTGCAATATCTGTGAATTTCTGCTCAATTCTGTGTGATATTCTGTGCTTTGTATTATAACATCATGATGCTAGCAGTCATTTGATAGTGCTTCTTCTGCAGTATTAATACAGCACTGTGTGATGTTTAGGGTTGTGAGACTGGGAAACTTTCGCTGGAATTTTTCTTCAAATTTCTGAAAAATAGCAGTAAATTTTTGGGGAAAACATATTTCGGTAAAATATTTCCAGGCAGTGTCCGAATAAATAAAACTTTGAATAAAGTTTAAAATGTTTTAGAAATTATTCAGTTATTTATGTTGCAGTGCATTATTGTGTGTTATCTGAATTCTCCATCATTTGTTAAACATTATTAATGCCGCATATGGATTTTGCATGGAATGATGGAACCCATACTTTTATGGGAATTTGTTAATCTCGTATGTATGATATGCATATGGATGTCGTAGTTTTGCTATTGGGGTATTTGCTAACATTTCCAGAATTTTTGGGGAAAAGTTTTGAAATAGTTGAAATATCATTTTTTCTTCAGAAAAGTTACAACACTGCTCAAAATGTACATTGTTTTGCTAGAGGCACTGTGATGTGATTGTGTAAGTTGAATTAAACTATGCTTAAATGTATATTGTTCAAGTTAGTCTATCTGTATAGGTGATGTAATGAGGTTAAAGAGTTGAAGATTGAAACACCGTTATTGGTTATTGGTAATTTTAGCCTGGCAGAGCAGATGATCTGTGGTCAAATTGAGCGAATTGGCTGACTGGCTGGTTTTTTGGTGGGTTACTGCAGTCATTGATGGAAAATTAGTTATAGTTTTTTCAAAGGTTTTTAGAAACCATTAACCAATGTTCAAATTTTAGATATTTTATGTGTAACACTAGTGCTAATCGCATATAATTTTTCTGATTAACGATGAGACGTAGAATGTTGTATAGGGTATTTTTGCTGGGTCCTAAAATTTCTGCCTTATTTTTGTACACAATTTAAAAATCTAAAAAACAGGTTTTTCTATCCCTGGTTAGAGTAAGAAATGAGCTGTCAGCCAATATCTGCAAGAGAAATGAAGTTGGAACAAAATAAAGTGAAATTTTACCAGCTGAGCTTTATGTAACTCGTCAATTTATTCTCTAATATATATGAATTTATTGGTGTCTGTGGAAAAATTTTAGTCAATCATTGAATAAAATACGGTAATTTGTCACAACAGCATGCGCTTTTGCTAGAATCGCTGCCCCAATGTGCAGCTGCAGTGCCAAAAAATTGACTTTAAAGTTTAAAGCTGAGCCTTAACATCAAGGCGATTTGATAAGGTTTAGCTACTGTTTTGAATCTGTTGAGTTGTATGCTACCCTCATTCTGAAATAATCGATAGTCGACTCGATTCGATACGATATAGATATACCGTATCGGTATTCGGTATCGGTACAATGATTATTACCGCAGCGTGGTTTTCTCTATGGCATGCGCAACATTCTATGTTATGACTTGGAAAGCACTTTTGTTTTCGTAGTGGTAGTTATGGATATAAGTATCGAAGGGCCGTTGAGTAAATGGACAAATGTAGTTATCGGTTGGCAGTATCGGTGGTTTGTGTTGGATGAAGGTGCCGGAGTGCTGTGGTATTACACCGTATGTATCGTTGGACGTCTTGATCGTAAAAAGGGGCGGGACTGCCTTCCAGTGATCATCATCATAATCAGTTTATTTTGGAAACACAAAACAGGACACTGTCAGAAAATAGAGAAAAACAGTATGTGAACATAGAACATGTGTTTCAAGGGTCAGAAAGGCCACGACGGCACTTACAACTTTTTTCTTCTTTAGAGTAATGGTTAAACTTCTTCAAGTTGAGCTGGTATGCCGGCAGTGCAGAGCACACAGATGTGCGGGAATCAGTTAGTGGTGCTGGTAAAATAGAAACAAGTCATCCTCGCTCATCAGGGAAGATGGTACATTACTTTGTGTCACCATATAAACTATTTAATCTCAGGATATTGATGAGAATTTGAACTCATCCAGGAAATTGCCCCACATTGGCATGCATGGTGGGTTGACGTATTGTTTTTCTTTCTTTGGAGTATGGTAGAGCTTCAACAAGTTGAAGACTCCTCATCAGTGACTATGGGTGTGCCAAATGATATGGCATTGTGCGGTTGCAGAACTGAATGCCATAATGTTTTCAGGTTTCCTATCGATTTACGTAGTGTATCAGATTTATATTTTGTACTGAGAATCACCATGTTTAGATACACATGCCGATGCATTATGATTAAAAAAGCCCAATCTAATTTAAGATTACGTGGATGTGACATGATCCATGCAATTGGTAGGTTTTTGTGTAATTGGAAATGTCTGTGGGATTGTGTACAATTCTAAGATTTTTGTATTTTTTCTGTATTTTAGGGTAATTATTTAAGTCAGTATTTACTTTACAATTTTTTTGCATCAGCAGTATTACTTGTTGACCAATAGTGATGATTGATGATTTGAACGAAAGACATGATAGCATGTAATAAACCAAAAAGTGCCACTTAATTGGCTTTTACAGTAATATGATGTGCATATATTCTCATTTCCGCCATCAATGTTTTACTAAGGCATGCATTGCAAGGAAAATTACAACAATTTTAGGCCATTTTTGCCATCCACATGATTTCCACGTAATTTGCATTTTTTCGTGATTAGGTTGGGCCCTAATTACGATTCATTTTTTTGTACTGTTAAGATTCCCCATAGTAATAGAACTAACGTAAGATATGACATCAAAGCAAACTACTGTTAGTGTCATCAGTAGGTCTGTTAATAAGAACAAGTAACCAAAATGATGCAAGTGTCTAAAGTAACATGAGTGTTGTGTTCTGACAGCCCCAGTTTGACATATGTTGAAAGTGAACTGTTATGGTTGTGTGAAGTGAGAGATTAATGCAATTCTCTGTACATGCCACTTTTTGCAATTTAAAACATTTGATGATATGGCATGTCTTGTCTTAATTTACTAGATTGTTATTTGGCATTGTAATTTGTATTGTCGGTGAAATGTATATCAGAAATGCTGTGATAATTTATGTCTGTGTTTCAGTCGAAGGACAAGCGTATGCGCGGCGCTCATAGAGGTTGCGTAAAGCTTCAAGTAAGTTTGACATGTGTGGCTGAGATTTGTTGGATTTCCTAATGTTAACTAGCTTACCCTTGGTGCTAACAAAATCTGATGTCATGATCATGGTAGGAACTTGATATAAGGTTCGATAAGGTTCAACTACTGTTTTAATTGAGTTAGATTCAGTCTGAATTTGTCCTGTCTTACGAACTGTTATCGTTTTGAAACTCTGATATGTTGGTCTGTCTGTCTCGTGCAGCAATGTTTAAAACAATGCAAGTTATATGAGTTCTCCTCTGGTTTGAAGCTTGTACTTTAAAATGCAGAACAAGGATAATAAATGATACTGGAATATGAAAAATGTCAATTTCTGGTCTTGGGTTGTCGTAACTCTGAAACTTTTTTTGCTACATTGCTTACAAATGGTGAAATGGAAATCACATAATACGCATATGTACACATGTAGTTGGTAGCAGAATGGACATTGTACACTTTATTCTGTTATACAGGTGTTTAGGAGCCCCATACATGAATTTGAATGTGGAAAAAGGATTCCAGGAATTCTAGCTTCTGGCCGTGTGAGATCGATGCAGATTTTTTTTGTGTTTTTTGGAGAGAGAGTATATGACATGAGTGGGACCATTCAGATATTTTAGCAACATTTGTTTTAGTAGTAGTTTTATTATCTATAAATTTTCTGGAGTTATTCAGATGACATTTTGTACTATCTAGATCATAACATTTAGCATGGTGCATTCTGCATATGATGCAAAGTTTTTTTTTCTGGCGTTGAAGGGAGCTGTGATTGGAATTGATGATGAAGATGACAGCACATTTACCATCACAGTCGACCAGAACAGATCTTATTACTTTCAAGGTAATTGCAGTTTGAAGTATTTATGATATGACTGTGTTAAACTGTTCATTAAATGCTTCAGTGTTGGGCTGTGTTAATTTGTATCTGCAAAAGTAAATATCACATATTTTGTTCAGAGTGATTGCAAGAACTAGAATAACCTCTGACCAATTTGAATGTCGATTATTGGTTTTGTGGATTACATGCACCATGTACACGTTGTTTATGTTACTGTAGCTAAAGATGCTGATGAAAAGGAAAAATGGATTTTTGCTCTGGAGAATGCTATATCCAGAAGAGATTTTAATCATGTTTGTACCATCATACTGATTGCTATTTTGTACACCATAGTGGTTTATTTTTCTGCAGCCACATGTTTTATTTTCATATGTAATTTCACCATTAAACTGGTGTATGTGTTAGCATGATTTTTTATAGAGATGCTCTGCTTGTTTATGTTTGTTAATTGTCAGTAGATAGTATGTGTAATTTCAGCGTCACTGGTAAAGACTCTAGTCTAAAGCATGTACACTTATTATCTCAGTAAAGGAAGTAGGAAGTAGTTTTCAATATGTTTTTTCCTCTCTGTTTATTTGTCTGTCTTGGCAATTATTCAAAGTAACAAATGGATTTTGATGAAATTTTTTAGGCAAATGATTCCAGTACTATTGATTAGATTAGGAAAATTGTGATTCAAATTAGGTGTGCGATTGAAGACTCCAGGAATTTGCTTAAGAGCATTCTTTATTTATTGCTTTGACTCTATGCAGTTTTTGGCAGGAGGTTTTAACTCTCGTAGTGTTTTCCGCTTAGTAGATGTTAATGTGATTATTGCTGGGACGGGCTGTGACATTGATTGTATGTGTGGGTTTGTGAAGCAGCATTGGAACAACCGTCATATGCTGGGCAGCTCAAGCTTTGAGGCTCGACTTGCTGAAGCCGATGCTTATCTGAAGCTGCTCATTGATCAGGCCAAAGTATGCATGGCTTCACCGATTGTAAATCATTCGCTTTTCTCCTGTTTCCTGTGTAAAGCAATGTGGGCTATTTTAGACAGATACTACACCGTGGTCCGTAAAAAATGTGCCACTTTTATTTGTTGAATAGCTCCACGCAGCATTGGCCAATTTTAATAATTTTTGGCATGCAACGTCGGGAAGAAACTTGATGCAAAAGACTGTACTTTTGGCCACTTCACTCTAATACTGTTGCCATACTACTTTGTGAAATGCAGGTTGTTGAGCCTGCTGTTTGTGATTGGTGTAAACATTTGCCGCTTGCACTGGAATAGGACATTTTGAGCATGTGCATTAATAAAGAGGATGTAATGTGACACGTGTGATTTTTTGAGATACAATAGTTGCCAATCGTGCTTGTTGCTTTTCGGTTAATCATTTCTGAGCTGATGCGTGCGCTATCCAGCATGTATTCATTGTTGTAAATGGCCAAATTTGACTTCTGCATTTCACAAGGTAGTGTAGCAACAGTATTAAAGTGAGGTGGCCAAAACTACAGTAATTTGCATCATGTTATTTCCTGATGTCGCATGCAAAAAATTATTAAAATCAGCCTTTGTTTCACAAAGCTATTAAAAAAATAAAAGTGGCACATTTTTATGGACCATGGTGTAGTATAGCATGGTCTGTGTCTTTTATGCTTGTGCACTCTGCTAAAGCTATTAGATTAGAGCTGGCATTTGGCAGGAATATTCGTGTGATTTGAAGGAACGTTGTTTCAGACAGGAACCTCAGTCTTAGTAATCCATTGGAATTTGGGACTCAAAACCATGAGACAGAATTCCTGCTGCAAATTGCAACCAAGCCAACATGACTCTTGGGCAGTGTCTCGTAATGTCAGTCGAGACTTTGGGCTTTGTTAGTTATGTGTTATTAAGGGGATGTCAGATGAACATTAAAGTCGGCCAACTTTTGTGGGCGTGGTTTAGTTGCCCGAGAAAAGTCAGCCGATAAAATTGGTGACCCGTGACACACAGCTGATATTTTCGTCTGCTACTTCGTGCGATATCAGCTAGCACAACAGCCGAATGCAGATCGCAAAATGATACTTGTATCACTTTTTCTGCACTTAATGAACGAAGAGAAATAACAAATATGATGAATAACTAAAATAAATATTTATCTTCCATTGTAAACAATCACCATGGCAACATAAACAAAATTTTGTTGGCTGATATACAAAAAGTCACTAGACAAAATTGTTGAAGATAGAACAAATTCTATTTTGGCTGACAAAATCGGATTTAGTCGGCTGACAAAATTGGACGATTTTTGGATGACCCATGACAGATTTCTGTCAGGTGATTTTTCGGCAGATAAAATTGGCCGACTTTATCGATCGTCTGAGTGACATCCCTTTTTATATATCTGTTAGAATCTGTCATGAACCATCTTTGCACCAGGTTGCACCTTGAGAGCTGATGGCTTCCTTGTGCTTGAAACTATTAGGATCTAGATCGGCTGACTTCGCACTGCTCAGATGATTTGTTGATGACCAAATACCTCAACATGAAAACCTGCTGTGAGGTATGTAGCCATTGTTGCAGCATTTTTGTTATATTTTTTTGACTGTTAAATGCTTGTATTTTGAAAAGTGCTGTGGTGCTGTGAATATTGTCGATGCAGTCAGTATTGTGTGAGTTGGCCTAAGCAGCTTGCTTGTGGTTGCTTATGTGGTTGTCTGCAGTGTTTCGCTGGTCGATACTCTAGTACACAGTGTTTCATCGAAAGGTGCCATTTTACTTTTTTTTCATAATTCAGTCAAATGATAGCAATTTACATGAAATTTTTACCAGATATAGCTGAGGAACCAACAAATTATGGCTATTAGATAAATAGTTTTTGTTAGTCGTGATGCAATGCTGACATCATAGTGTGCTGTGAGTACAACTGGCTTGTCGCAACAAGTGCTGACAGTTGCTGAATAGTTGCTTTGCTTTGATGGTGAACTTCATCTGGTTCACTGATGACAAACTGTTGAAGTTTTACCATTGCAGCCAGAAAAAAATGCCTAAAACAATCACTTTCATACACTTGTGGGGATAGCTTGACTTTTACACCTTCCAGCAAGACAGTGTACCAGCACACACCGCTTGCGAGATGGTTGAGTTTTTGAATCGCGTGATGCCCGATTTAATGCCCCATGTTGCTTAGTGCTGATACGATGAACATTTTTCATCAGTGAACCAGATTTAGTTCACCATCGAAACAGGATAGCAAGTAATAGCACCAGTTGAGACAGGCAGGCTTATACTCATGACACATTATGACATCAGCATTACATTACGACTAGCAAAGAATATTTAACTAACAGCCATATTTTGTCCAAATGTTTTAAATTAGTATTCTTCAGCTATATCTGGTAAAAATTTAGTGTAAATGGATTATTTGAGTGAAATATGAAAGAAAGAAAAAGGGTGCCTTTTTATGAAACACCGTGTAGATCCATTGCTTTTGGTGTATTTTGGAAATATCTTGCGTTGCATTACGAATTTGTTTGCGATATACAAATTTAGTAGAATTTTCCTTGCCATCTAGTAGCATACGACAATAAACGATAAAGTTGAACAAATAATCTTGACAGGTTAAAAGCTAGGATTTTTTCAGTTGTGTCTTTTCTTAAACATAGCAGTGTCGGTTGTTGTATAGAATAAATGAAACAGTATTAATATTGCAATGTTATTTTAGACGCTGATTGAAGCTGTGAAACAGACTATTGTACTGCTACAGATTTCAAAGGTAAGCCAACAAAAGAACACCGATGGTTGTGGAGAGACTAATTTTATTCTGCCTCACAACACCGTCTGCTATTGCGTGCTTAATTAATAATTAGTGCTGTTCTTCTTGTTCCAAAAGTGCAGTTTTAAGAACTGTTTTAGTAGAATTTGTTTTTACGGGCATGATGCTTCCTGTCAACAAAATGACAAGATTAGAGTCACTGTATTGTTACAGTGCAAATATTATTACAGCATTGACTAGCCAGATCTTATTTGATACCAGATACTGATGCCATTCTAGTGTAAGTTCTGAGTATGTAGTTAGTAGCCCAAGTGGCACCCAAGTTAGGTAGGATCACATATGCTTAGTGCATGAGATAATAAATGGAAAAGTTATTTTTCTGTGAGTCGCATGGTTGTGCAGGAAGTTGTTTCTTCTGAAAGAAGCGGTAAAAATGTGATGCATGAACTTCCAACATGTGGCTGTTTTGTTGACAAGTAATGTGAGTCCGTGGACGAGAGTTTTCTAAGTAATTTGTAGAGTATCAAACAAATATTTAAGTTTCTATCAACACATCAATGCCAGAGAAGCCCCTAGTGGGCTGTTTACATGTACTCTAAAAAGAAAAATGTATTAAGTAATTGTCCATTTATGGAAGCGGTGTTAACATTATCCAGCCGAGTGCTTTGATGCTTCGTAGCTGGAATAAGATTTAACCGATTACCCAGTACTAAGTGTTATATTTCATGTGTGAGGGGATATGTTGATCAGCTGATGTTTGTTTATTTTCAATCATACGTGACATGGCAGCATCTACAGAAAGAAAAATATGAGACGCCGGCACTTGGAGTTTTGGAGTTAGCTTGGCCAGTTGTTACAGCGGTACTTATAGTGCGTTGTCACTTAGTGACCACTAATGTTTGGTTTATGATGGCTCGATGATTGTCTTGCATGGCTTTCAGAAATGCTTATCGTAGTAAGACTCGCACACAGTTACTACGATTTATGTTTTTTTTCATGTGTAATTTTTATTTGATTAACTTGGGTTTTTTTGCTATTTATTCTTATCTGCCGATTTTGATTTGCTGGTAGTCTGTTGCTGGCTTAAATGTCGCATGAGATCATGACTAATGCTTTGAACTCTGAGCTTTGTGCTTTCATCGTAATTAATGAATTTTGGTAATGTTTGTCGATTTATGTTATTTTACAGTTGTTACACAACTTTGGTAAATATTTTTTGTTACTAAGGTTGTTTTCAGCTCTGTGTGTATTTTATTTTGTTCACTTCTACATGAATTGTTATTTAAACTGTAGACTTGAATCTATAATTCAGAATGTCTTCCATGATCTGTTTTATATGAAACTTTTTAAAAGTTTTCTGGGTGTTTAAAAAACCTTACCCAAGCATGTTTCATCATTGTTTTAATAGCAGCTGTGAAATAGCAGCGTCTGTTTTTGTCATATGAAATGTCCAAAGTGCCCTTCAGCATTGACCAAGGTGCCCTGGTGGCTCAGCGGTTAGGGCATTGGATATGAGACTGAAAGGTTCAAGGTTCAATGCCCAGCCTATTCACTACCAAGTAACAGTTTTGGGCAAGTTGTTCACACCTACCTGTCTGTGTAGGTACAAGTGATCTAGTGGTTGCTGTCGACTCGTAACTTTCAGGTTGCGGTTTGTTTCTCACTGCCGACATTTGCAAGCAACCTTGAGCAAGTTGCTAACCTACTATGTGCTCAGGCCAACTCAGCTTCCTACCCTCCGTGGGATGGGAAATGAGTAGTAGCTTACAGGATATGGGGAGAAGGCTTAGTGTGGCTGATTGGGGCAATGGTATGACTGCTAGCAGCAAACCATGGGTCCAATTGTTCGTTCATGCAGGCAATGGCTGGCCGCATAGTGCGCTGCGGTATTATTAGCTCATGCCAATCAGCTGCCACTTCCAAGATTGTAAAGCGCTTTTGGTCTTCAGTCCGTCTCATGTAAGAAGTGCTATAGCAAGTACTGGACTTTACCTTACCTTTTCTGTGAAAGTTCTAATCAGTTGTTGCCTTTGGTCTTTGATGAAAATTGTGTTTCAGCTAGTGTTATTTGAGTTTTTCCAATTTTATACCACATATACGACATAGAGAAATACTATGGAGAATATAAGACCAGGGAAGTGTACAAGATGATCGGTGACATTAACAGGAAATGGCAACCAAAGCAGAGAGCAATCAGAGACAGTAATGGAAAGCTGCTCGTGAAT
>Ga0209367_1004316_pt1 | contig 19588 bp, 13 predicted proteins | sample WorMetLIZISLAND2_FD_187412 | JGI IMG/M metagenome (GOLD analysis project Ga0209367, IMG submission 187412) | Marine gutless worms symbiont microbial communities from Max Planck institute for Marine Microbiology, Germany - Olavius geniculatus... ...
AGCAGTAGAAGCAGCAGTAGCAGCAGGAGTAGCAGTAGCAGCAGCAGCAGCAGCAGCAGTAGCAGCAGCAGCAGCAGCAGGAGTAGTAGTAGCAGTAGCAGTAGCAGCAGCAGTGGCTGTGGCAGCAGCAGCAGCAGCAGCAGCAGCAGGAGTTGCAGCAGCAGCAGCAGCAGCAGGAGTAGCAGCAGTAGTAGTAGTAGTAGCAGTAGCAGTAGTAGCAGCAGTAGCAGCAACAGTTCGTGTTCGCAAACTGTCAGTCTATATCTCCAGCCATTTCATCGCAGTTCATTCTTGGCATGTGCGTTGCAGCCGAAGATTGTTTAAATCAATAAAAACCCCTTTTTTGGAAGTTCAGGGCCTTTTAAAGTCATTGATGTTAATACGACTAAAAAGCTCGTTACTAGTGTTTGTTGTGATTGACAGCATACCCATGCCTATATGCAACCATTTTCATGAAAGACCGGCCAACAATGCCAAAATAACAACTTTTACGGGGGTACCGCTCTTTGATGCCCTAGTGCGCAGGTTTCCTTGAGCCTAGAAAATCTAGACTTAGACTGTCGAAATGTATGTTCAATGCTGAAAATTTCATTTGCAGCTTTTCTATGTCTATCTCAATTGATTTCGATGGAATTCGCTTTTGAAATGTGTCTTGCAGCCCAAAAACGCCAAAAAATCATAAAAATCCTTTTTTTGCATTCAAGATCATCCAAAGTCATTGAATTTGGTGGCAATCAAGAGCCAGTGTATAACTTCCTATTAGTTATTAATAGTAACCTAGGCCCTACCTTGCACTGTTACTGAGATACAGCGACTTATTAGCTAAAATTGCAAATTTTTCCTACCCCCCTCTCATTTTGCGCCCTCGTTCGGAGTGACCCCCTACGAATTTGTGGAAAAGCTTTACGGTTCCTGAAAGTAGAGTCTTCCAGGCAGCTGACAGTAAAAATTTGGTGATCCTAGCTTGCACCGTTTTTGACTGATCCACCCGTGTGACAGACAGACAGACAGGATAAGATACTGCAGACTACAAACAAGATACTACAATACGTTTGAAACAAGTATACTTTTTAGAGATATAAGTGGCAACCTTAGGCATGCTGTTTATACAGGCCCAGTCAGTCTTACGGCCAGCGTCTTTCAACTCGGTGAGAATTTCATGCTTGATGTCCGCAGGAAGTGCCTCAAAGTCCTTCGACTCAATGTCATTCTTATGAAGCTCCTTCAGTTCAGTCTGAAATGCACACAGATATGGTAGTGGTATTACACCATTGTCCACGAAAAATGTACCACTTTTATTTATGAACAGCTTCGTGAAACATTGGCCGATTTTAATAATTTTTGGCACGTGACATCTGGAACAAACTTGACACAAGTGACTGTAGTTTTGGCCACCTCGCTTTAATACTGTTGCTACACTACCTTGTGAAATGCAGAAGTCGTAGTTTGGCCATTTATAACAATAAATTCATACTGGATAGCACATGCATCGACTCAAAAATGATTAACTGAAAAGCAACAAACACGATTAGCAACTATCGTATTTCAAAAAGTCACATGAGTCACATCACATTCTCTTTACTACAGCATGTGCTCAAAATGTCCTCCAGTGCGAATGTAAGTGGCAAACGTTGATATTACTCACAAACAACAGGCTCAACAACCTGCATTTCACCAGGTAGTGTAGCAACAGTATTAAAGTGAGGTGGCCAAAACTATAGTCGTTTGAGTAGAGTTTCTTCCTGATGTTGGACGCCAAAAATTATTAAAATTGGCCCATGCTGCACGGAGCTATTCAAAAGATGAAAGTGGCACGTTTTCATGGACCACGGTGTAGTAGTAGCAGCAGCAGTGAAATTCATACCATTCGCTAGGCGTATGTCTACACACAATTTCATCGAATTTGGTTCGTAATTTTCCAACATGTGGTGCAAGTTGAGAAGAATCCAGAATCTAAATACCACATTCTTGAGCCCTCCGCCAAATTCCATCAAATATGTTTACCATTCTTTGCGTACAGTGACACAACTGACAGACAAACCAACAGACAAACAAACATACCCAAAAATATACTGTGACCTTTTTGGCACACGAAGCTAACATTTATGCTAGGATCACAAATGGACACTGCCGCAGAGCTAAGTATTTGATCTTGACAATATCAAGCGTAGCTATTTCAAGTAACTTAAAACCCATGAAACCCCATAAGTCATCAAATTGGACGTTTGTAAAAAAATCTAGGTTTAACTCAAATAAAGCCAAAAAATAAAAGGTACCAGGTTGAGTTTTAGGAAAAATCTGTTTTAAACCCTCATGAAAATGACAATGAAACACTTACATAATAACGATTTCGTCTCTGAAGCATCTCCTCCCATGACAACTGCTGAGGTGCTGATTCATCACCGGTCCTGCATAATTTTTAATAACTAATTAATTACAATTTAATTATTAAATATTAAGTAATGCTGTATATTATGTATAATTAGTAATTAAATTTATTACAGATTTACTACTAGCAGAAATTCATCTTAAACCTCTGCTGACAACAGTGCTGTCACATGGCCAATACAATGGATCAGCCTTGCCCTACCCATTAAAATATTTCATCCAGAAATATCTTGCAAAATTCCCAAAACTAAATACAAATGCAGAAACATTGGATCTGGATTCTGTCACAAACTGCCACTAAAATCTGAACGGTTGGTCCTTGGACTACTCTGCAGCCCCCGGAAAAAATTTATCAAATTACGTTCATAAATTGCAGAAACACACTGCAAAATGCCCTAATCAACGAATCGAACAATTAGTCGATCAATGAATTAATTGCAACCACAGTTTATACATTGCCATATGTCATGCAAAAATTGCAAAATGCATATCAGCTTTCAGGCTGAGTAACGGTGTAACGGTAAACGCAGACAATATAACTTCAAGATCTGTGACTCAAACTGATTTCATCAGACAAACTAAGTAAACTCTTAAAGTGGCAGTGCCACGATGACATCACTATAAATACTGTTAAAGGTAAAGGTCCGACATTTGCCATAGTACTGCTGCTTACATGAAAAACTCGTGGCCAAAAGTGCTTTACAACCTCGAAGTGGCAGCTGATTGGCATGAGCTAACAATACCGCAGCGCACTATGCAGCCATCCATTGCCCGCGTAAACGAACAATTGGACCCGCAGAGCAGTCAGCAGACTGACAGCATCACAGGTTATAAGAAGTACCATAAGCGGGGCAGAAATCTGAAGTTCTCCAACTGGCAATACAAATTTCCAACAGCCGAGATAATAGGTGGCAAAAATTTCTATTTATCCACTAAATTTTCCCAAAATGGTTCTTTCTTTTTCAGCCCAGAATATGGCTTAAATTGGCTTTGTGAAAAAAAATTTTCTGAAAATTTCCCAACACCTCAAAATTTAGTGAGGGCAGTTGGCCACTCTTTTCCCCTGACCAGAACACCACTGCTGCAGACATACCACCACTCGAATCAGTCACACTAAGACTTCATTTAATAGTCCATAAGCTGCTACTCATTTCACATGCCACTGAGGGTAGGAGTCTGAGTTGACCCAAGGTTGGTGGTGTGGCGTAGTTGTAACGTGTTGAGTCAAATCAACGAAGTTACTCTACGGCAGGCCGGTTAGTTCTTGGATGGGTGACTGTCCACGGTATGAAGCCAGACCAACTAGGTCAACTCAGCCTTCTACCCTCGGTGAAATGGTAAAATGAGTACTGGCGGTGTTTGCGGCCATAGCTAAGGAAGAAACAGCGAGTTCTGCGTAACAATAGGCCATGTGGCCAAGACTCCTGGTATACCGACCCAGTCGGTTAAAGTCGCTGGCTGTTAATTAGAGCCGGCCATCCCGCTGACTTGGGTTGTATCAACTTGTATGCTAGCTTAATTGGGTTTAACCCTTGCTGGCTCAAAGTGCCAAAAGGGCTTCCTCACAATGGACCTAGCTGTCTCTGTGAAATCTTCTTCTTCTTCCGTTGCCCTGCTGTAGCTACCACTACTATCATAACTACCATTCAAGACTTACCCTGATGAAGCCGCCTCTGCAGGCTGATCTACCGATGGTAACGGTGGCAGCTGGAAAATATCCGGCTCAGTCGGTTGAAGAACAGTAGCAGCAGCAGCAGCAGCAGTAGTTGTAGTAGTAGTAGTAATGGCAGCAGCTTCGACTGTAGTAGTACCCCCATCACCACTACTATTAGTCTGTTGTTGTTGTAGTTGCTGGCCCTGGCCATCAATAGCACCACCGATGACATGAAATTTCAGCAGCTTAGACATGAGCTTCTTTGACGAACGGTTGGAACTCACCATCGCTTTCTCCGTGAGGTTGCGCCGGTTGACCTGTTGAGTCAAACCACACAATAATTATAAAGCATATGATTTTGTCAACCTGCAAGTTCCAACAATAACAAAAAGCTATATAAGGTCATCAAATTACAGTCTTCATTAGCTAAATCACCGAAATTTTGGCAACTGCTGTAGCCTTACTTGAAAACGACTACTGTCGTCTCTCTGACTAGCGCCTGGTGCTTTAGCATTGGAACTTTGTCATCAGACATAAAGATTAGCATCATGTGGCAGAATAATAATAATAATAAGTGAACATTTATATAGCGCACTATCATTTCGAAGAAATCTCTAGTGCGCCCACACCCACTAAGGATAGGAAGCTGAGTTGTCCTCGGCACACAGCAGGTTAACCACTTGTATATTCATTATCCGTGATTCTGTGCTAGTGAACAGCTGGATCTGTGGTGCAGCCAGCAGATATACCACTACCCCAATCAATCAGCCATGCTAGGCTTTCACACAAGATACTACTCATTTCCCTCCCACTTAAGGTAGAAGGCTGAGTTTACCTGAGAATGGAGTAGGTTAACAACTTGAACATAAATGCCTGCAACTTGCAAATGACCAATGACCATGCACGACATACAACAAAAGTCCAGTTAACGCAAAAAGGAATGTACGACAGCGATGCATGTGTGAAGGCACCAAGCTCACAACGATGTTTCATTTAGACTCGATGGCGGATGACGCCTAGCACCATATCCAGTGTGCAGAATTCCAATATTGGCTGAAAATCACAAATTTTTCCTACCCCCTCTCATTCAGCGCCCTTGTTCAGGGTGACCCCTTTCGAATTTATGAAAAGCTTTATGGATCCTGAAACTAGAGTCTTCCAGGCAACTGAAGGTAAAAATTTAGTAATCCTAGCTTGCACCGTTTTTGAGTGATCAACCAGTGTGACGAACAGATGGACAGACGGACGGACAGAGAGAATTGCGATGGCTAAAACACACTACAGCACTAGCTGCTGTCGTGCATAATAAATTGCAACTTCTCATCGACCACTGCATGTTTTACCATGCACGTTTGTACCATGTCCAAGAAGCTTTTACCTTGTCACATTACGTTTGTCCTACCACTGGGGGTAGGAGGCTGAGTTGGCCAGGGTACTCACCAATGCCTGGCGTTTAAGCATCGGAGCTCCGCCATCAAAGACAAAGATTGGTTTGACGTGGTAGAAAAGCAGTTTGCAGATACGACGAAACAGTCCGACGAGATGAGCGTTCGGCAGTGGGTTGCCATGGCGATCACGCATGCCTTTGTTTACTTGGTGCAGCCACATGCTCACATCTGTCCACAACAGATAGATCTTGAACAATTACATTATTAAGTCTATATCGCACTAAATTTGGATTAAATCTCTATTTTGTTATGTCTCATTGAATTAAAACTCACGTTTCAGTTGATTTTGTTATATCCTATCTTATTTTCTTACTTCATAGGCATACTTTGTCCAGTAGCATTTGACAGCAATGTCAGAGATCAACTGCTATTGTACTGTAAGTTTTAACAATTCAACTATTCACGGTTTCAGTTTATCTTATCTTCTTCTTTGTGGATTTGCCTTAAATACGCAAAGCAGGTGCCATGCTTGTTGCTAACATGCTATGATCATGCATCACCATCAAGTGAGGACCTGTGCCTGAAAGGACTTATACTGTATCGGGTGGGATGCTGAACCTTACTCACTCACTCACTCAAGTGAGGAGTAAATGTTAAGATCCAGATGTGGTGGCTAATGTTCTCAAGCTCGACGACAACTAACGAAGGAGAGGAGCTGTGGGCTACAACAACAACAACAGGAGTAAATGTCTCGTCCCAGGTAAGCCTAAAACTGAAAAGCAAATCTCTGTTAAGAGTCGAATGATTTGGCTTACAGCAGCTAAAGCACTTACGTTACCGGTACAGTGTTTCTTTCACGACTAAAATTATCTAAAAGCAAAACATGGCCTTCAAAAACATAAAGCAGTAACAGTAACATCTTTTTAATCAATGCAAAAAAATGCACATCAGATGTTGATGAGAATGAACTAATAATTAATAAGAGCTGAAAGCAAAAAACAATCCCCAAAAACCTATATGTCAAGTAATTATGAAAAAAATGGACAAAACTCAAGTGACAGCTTACCAACAGCAAGAACTTTGCCATTGAGTGACTCCAGTGTGACAGGCTGACCAGTTGGCTGCAGCAGCTGCCACAAGCCTTGAACTCCCATCTTTCACGTACAGCATATACCAACTACCAGCAGCGTCACACATACACGTTTCGTCTTATACAAGAAAACTGGAAAAACAACTGTAAAACCAACCAAATCCAAACACATATTTGTTCACTGAACAACTTTCAGACTAGGCTTATTATATGTTTTATCTGTATACTGCGTTAAAGTAAAAAAAACATGTGGCTAGGACATGTACTGAGAATGGAGGACCCAAGAATACCTCTTCAGGCTATACGGTGGCTACGAGAGAACGCTGGTATGGCTAAGAAAAACCAAATGGACATCATCAGATAAGATCAGAAGAAGACATAGATACTAGCCGAAGAACTGGCGACAAACAGGGCAGAATGGCGGCAATATGTGGGCCAAGCATATTCCAGGATGTTTAAAGATCCAAGTGAATGAATAAAAATAAATTACGTATACGAATAACAAATTAAGTGCTAACAGCGCCAAAAAGTGTGTACGAATCTGTATTAACTTCTGCCACAAAATCACCGACAATCAACGTCGTTTAATTTAACGAATTCATAATAATACGACAACATTTAAAGAAAAAGCAAGAGTGTAAACAAAGAGCCACACCCCTCACAAAGGAAACATTGTCACGTGACATAATGCAGTAAGCAACTGGCATTCATATGCCTAGTAAACATTGTCTACTACCACGCATTAGCATTTAATGCCATGAGCTTTACAGTCAAACCAAAAATCCACATGATCGGAAAAACCCATCGCAATTTATAAATAGATTGCATGTTTGTTTACTTTGTGCAGCGGCAAAGTTAAGTTGATATTTAGTTGTGCTGTGAATTTAAATGTACGATTTATTTAAAATTTAATCGAGTTATTAACGCAAGGAAAGATCGACTTAAGTGAACTGCACGAGCACTGTGATTGCTTTTGATTGTTGCATGTTTAGACATGTTTCAGTAACCTACCGGCCTTGCTGCAACATGTTCACAGATTACAGTGGTTAGTCAGTAGATGGTGCAGTGTCGGTATTTGCTATACCGTAGTGATGTCGTTGAAATGACTGCTATCAAAGGGTTTTGAAATTCTCTAGATTTTTTTTGTCACGACCAAGACCAAGACTTTATTTTTTGTTCCTGAGATGCCCCACATCTCTGCCTCTGTTTGTCTCTCAGTCTATATCCGTGATTACTATGGCTTGGTGGCGTAATGGTAGGTGTTAGTCTTGCGATCGAGATGTTGTAGGTTTGACTTTCGGTCAGGTCGCTGATAACCAACACCACGGTCAACTCAGCCTTTCATCTCCGCTGGGTAAGTAAATCGAATACCGGTTTGTTTGGCTGAGGTTAAGGCAGGACATATTCACCTGTGTCTGGTGGCAGCTAACAGTGTGTGATTGCTAATGTTGTTAACAGTCGCTTTGCACACTGAGGTCATTTCTGACCCCACGGTCAGTAATGCGACAATATCGGCAGTTCTAAATAATACTGTGCTAAATGGCTCAACAAAATTGTAGCCAAATGTGTTCCATGTCAAACAGTGAAAAAATAGCGGTGATATTCTTAAAGGAAATTTTTTAATGATTTTTTCTAAACCTACCTCGTGTAAAACCACCGTGTAGCCTAGAAACAGTGGCAACGGGACCGTGGGAAGTGGTAATTGATACGGTACATGGCTGCAGCTCCAGCAATCGACTCTGCGTGTAGTGTGTCGAAAGATATCACTGCTGATGGGCAATAAATTCACTGTTACGCTCACAGGGAAGCAACCTGACACCTTATGCTGCGAACCTATCCATAAATGGCTTGCGCTAGAAATGTTTCATTGCTGCTCATCATCTGCACGATATATTTCATCGTCGTCTGTTGAGTCATCCAAGATCGTCATCGTGTTACCGTCTGCAGCGACTGACAAGGTGCTTTATGCCCACCGCAACAAATGGTATACATCCTATCACTCAGTTATAAGTTTCAGAGGTGGTCGTCACCGTCATTGCACTCAACACACTGCACCCGACATCCTCACACTTGTTCATTTGTCGACCTGGTGTGCAAGCAGCACATCACGTCTATCAGCGCGATCGCATGTCCGACGTGCACCTCGGGTGGGCTGTCTGAGTTGACAGAACTGCTAATGACTTATACGGTGGGTCGCCGGCAGCTGCGGTGCTCTGAATACCGTGAGACTGCTTGAGTTTCAGGCTGACAGTGGGTGTAAATATATACAACAGCAACACTATAACAAAAAGTTTTGCGCCAAACAGCCTACCGTTCTTGTGGAGAAGGCATTTTGCTAATAAACTGTAAAATCAGTTCTTATGTACGTGTATAATTAACGAAGATATTATGCTCTGAGTTTGGGTCATTTTTGACTTCATGTGCAAATGACTAAACTATTTTTGATATGCAGACGGACTGTTAATGGTTAACTGGTTAACCAGCTAACTAGTCCTGAAGGCAAAACCGAGCCTGAAATTGCCGGTCTGGTTAACTGTTAATAGCACAATAATAGATGAGATGCGAGTTGCGGTACCATGACTCTTTTCGCCCGCACACTTCTCTTGCCACACTACGGGTGTCATCAGCTGTGATCATATCTGATATGCCTGCGGCGCTGCATGTCAAGCTTGGCATCTTTGAATGAATGAATGAATGAATGAATGGGTGAGTAGCTAATTAGTGCCAGACAGCGGCACTGGTGATGCAGCAGGTGAGATAGCGTGATCCATTACATAATTGGTATTTATTTCAACAACGGCAAGCGACACAGATAGTGGCATGCACTGCGGCGGTATTACATAGTCACTGTGGGGCTGCTATCAACAATCAACGTACTGTATTGGCATGCAGCATGAATGTTGTTTTGTTATACCCCGTTCACGTGATCAAGCAATCATCGAGCAAGCATCAAGCAAATATGAAGCATGCATAAAGCATAACCTACACGAAGCAATCATCAAGCAAACGTCGAGCGAACATTGAGCAAACATCGAGCAATTAGAGCACACATTATGCACATGTATTTTGAATGCATTTGCTGGATGTTTGCTCGATGATTGCTCGATGTTTGCTTGATCGTGTAAATGGGGTATTAGCATACCATGTCGTTGACTGTGATCGACCACTGACTGACCCTGCATGTGTTTTTGCATATACTGTTTGTTCTTGCTCTTTCTGTCTTTGTCCCTGTCTATGTTTGTCTGTTTGTCTGCCTAACTCTGTCTATGCCTGGCCATGTCAATCTTCTCCACCCCGCACTCAGTGGATAACTGAGCATCTGCACCTCACTTTGCATGCCCAGCTGGCCAGCGTGTCGCAATCTGATGGGCTTTCAGTCACCTATTAGCAAACTTGATGCAATGCCCAATTATAAGCCCTTATAACTACGGTTAACCGGTTAACCGGTCTTATTCCTCACTGTTAAATGGTCAGAATGAATGGGCTGTCTTAACAATCCTAGTGATCACATATGGCAGATGACTCTCTAATGACTATAGCTCTGAGATTTTTTCCCGTAAAGAGCTATGCACAACATTTCACCTTTACATACAGTCTGTGTGTGGTGCATGTGGCCCAGAATGCAATGGGTACACAGTACGTGCTGTATTGGAGTGATGCCGTGCAAGTAACCTACGCAGGCGGAACCTGTCTCCAACTGTCACCATGCGGCACAACTTTCATCTGCGAACAGCCGTTTTCTGCAGACAGGCAGCACCCTATCCATGGTATGTCTACTGTCTCTGCCAAGTGAATGGAGTGAATGGCAGAGATAATGTTTTTATCGGATGTCTGTAGCTGTGTATTTTGTCTCAGAGTTGGGTTTTTGCCAGAAAAAATCTATTTTGGAACTAAAGAGGTTTGAACCATTTTAAATCAGCAAAACCTTGGTTACAGCCATCAAGTAGTCAAAAATGCTGAATATTATGGGAAAAGTATACCAGATTATATTATATCAAAAGCAAAATTGGAACTTTTTCGCATTGACTGTCAGTGAATTATGCAGGAGAAGAAGTGTATTTTTTGCATTGTTATGGGAAAGTCTGGAATGCCGGAGAGTGGTCACTCATTGTTGTTCTATTTTTTGACTAGACCTAAACTTAAATAATTTGGAAAACTGGGTCAGTTAGGCAAAAGCTGTTCTGCATAAGCATGTGTGTAGTGCACACTTACATTTTACAATACTAGTGTATGCATTGCAGCCAGCAGTAACAGCATACAGCAACGAACCCAGTTTGCCACGAGTGCATTCCGTCAGCGAGTTTGTGATGCTTTGGACTTTCGCAACCGTTTTGCACTGCGTCCTTTCCTTTGTCGTGAGCTTATTGAACCAGAAAATATACTGGTATGGGTATGATATTCTCGTCATTGTTCTACTCCTGTTGTTATTTTTATTATTATATTTATATTTATATAGTGTCGTATGCAGAGCTTTAGGATCGTATCCCGAATATCTTTCTTGGTTTTGAGTTTCAGAAAAATCGGTTGAAAAATGTGGGAGCAGTGGGGGGTCGAATTTTTGGCTTTTCCATTGACTTGGCACATCGCCTATACAACAGCTTGTTGCTATCGCACAAGCCGTGATGGCTTACCTGTCTGCAGACAGTCACCCATCTAAGTAATAATCACCTGATAACGATCCGACTGGGAGTTGAACCCAAGACCCTGCGATCATAAGTTTTACACCATCAAGCCACTTTTAGCTTTCAGAGTTCTTGAAAATTAATAAAACATATTGTACACGCGCATGTTTTCCATGTTGTTCAGAGGTCGCCCGCTGACGTCTCCAGCGTTGCATGGCCCGTTACTGTCAGAGATGGCGAGTTTCTTGTATATGGAGATGGAAGTGTTCAGCTATCCAGTGTCGTTGCTGAACCAGGAGCTCTGCGAACCAGTGTTTGCTTGTCACCAACTCGGTATACATTCACCGTACGGTTCCCGGCAAAACTTGCACAGAGCTTGATCAGTTTGAGAGCTGGAATGGATGTAGCAGGTTTAGTTGTTTTATGCTACGAATGGAGCTGATAACGACTACTCTTTTGTATTGGTTAACTGTAGAAAAAAATTAACAAGTGATTGTTTGCTTAATTGATGATTTTGATCAAAAGTTAATACTTGTAATTGGCAAAGAAAATGCATTTTTGGTTTTTTGCTACTGAGTTATAAAGCGCTCATAGATGCACACTGAGACACAATGTTTGAGTTTTTTTCAACCCAGTCGTGTAGGCAGACTAAAGGTTGACTTTTTTGGAGAAAACGGATGATTTAGATGATTTCGGATGCTTGTCATGATGTCACTGTAAGTATCTTCGCTAAGGTGAACGTAGTGAACATTGGAGGAGATTGAGATTGGTCGTTCTGTCCTTCCTTTCATGTTTCCGTCGTTCCTTCTGTGTACATGATGACTCATAATAGCAGTTACGTCATTGCACTAACAGCTGCACAAGCAGTAACGCCGGCTATTACTTTTCCCTCCCTCTGCGAAGCGGCTCTTCCTTCTCTCTCCCCTTTCCTTGTTGTATTGTGTAGTTGTAGATGTTGTTGTATTTGTGGGTGTAGTAGTAGTAGTAGTAATGTTTAAATCACTTTACTTGGTGGAGATATGCACTCTCATGAGCGCCTTCTAGTTTACTGTTTGTTTGCGGACTTTGATTACAATTTAAATGACTGAACTGTTAATTATCGTAAATTTTTGTTACAGATTACTTTTGTCGTTAGTCATCAACTTGCACAGCTCTAGTTACTATGTCATATATTTTTATAAGATAAAAGACATTCGTTTTAACCACTGTATGTATGTAGATTCGATCGTCTCAAGCTCGCTGGAATACTCGTGGGTTGTGCAGCAACATTCGATCGCATCTTACCCCGAGCTCTGGACTCACCCGGTTAAGTTGCTCGCAGAATTCTCTCAGACTGAAGACTATAAGACATGCCTGGCCACAGCTTCTCGAGATACACCATCTCATTTCCATGACAGGTACTATAACAGACTTTGCATTTAAAGGCATTTATTTTCTACTTTTTTTGCTAGCACTGTTGAGTTTGAGATGTAGGCCTATTTTACTAGCACTGCCTGAGGTGCTGAAATCTTTTATTATCAGGAAAGCACCGAGCAGCATAATTTAGTACTAGCCTAATCCCCCGGAATATAACAACAGTAACATGTGAATTCTGGCTCTTCGCCCTTATATCTGAGCTCTGTTTGCTCTCACTGCTGGCTTAGGGCCTTGTAAATGCAGATGAGCACTGCTCGCATTGGTCACGGAGCTGAGACAGAGCGCTGTTGACTATCGGCGATTTAATCTAAAGTTAACCTTTTAATTTGCCATTCTCCTGTTATCTAATCTGAGATGAATATATGATATATGATATGATATGATGTGCGGCAGCCCAGTTGTTGATGCTGTTGTTCGTGGTGTCTTACCAACGTCGTTGGAACTGAAATGTTCCGCTCCGCACTTACATCGACGGAATCCTATCACATCAGAGGATTTTACCGACTACTTTCACGACAGGATTAAGATCTTGTCAACTGGTGGAACCACATATAGGTGTGCTGTTCAGTTCTTGTGTCACATTGCATGTCTTGGAAGCTTTAGTGTTTATAATTTAGTATTCTGGATATGATGTTTTAAAATGTTAACAAAAATTTTGAAAAGGTAGCTTGACTGTGTTCGCCTGACCTCTAAACTTTTGGACATTGTGTGCCATAGTAAGTAAAAGTAAGTAAGTGAAATGTAAATTGAAATAGTGCATCAACACCAGAAGCCTCTAATGCACTGCATACATTAATAGTCTGAAAAGAAAAAATGTCTTAAGTAATCTTTCAAAACCAGATATAGTGCGAATAGGATCACGTAGATGCCTCAGCAGCGAGTTCCGTGCCATCTGGCCATCTGAACTCAAGCGGTAAGGCGGCACAACAAACTGATTACTGGCAATAGTATTTGTAATATTCTCATTGGATATTTGAGAGGTAGGAGGTCAAAGTAGGTCATGGTATCAGGAAAAATTTTTATAACTACTATCTGATATGTCGAGTGTTTCTACAGATTATTATGGGATGCAGAACCGAGGGCTGTGGAAGTTTATCCATCTGATGGCAGCATTATTCGTTCCACTGGACACACCAGAAGACATTATGTTCATTATATGTTTAACAGCACCAGCAGACAGGTAGTAGTAGTAGTTGTTGTTGTATTAGGTGTGGTAGTTGTGCTTGTCATCATTGCCAAAAAAGTAGTTCAGTTGAGGTCTGGCTGCTGTGCTCAGCTTAACTCGTACAGACACCGACTCAACCCAATAGTTCCTGGCGCCTGCACTGATTGCAACACGACACCTCACATTGTCTCTCGTCTATTCGAATCTCTGAAGAACCTGACTGGCCTGACCCCTGTCAACATTTAGAAGCACCAGCACAAGGAGGTCACCGAGTTTCTCAATGTCTGTCAACCAAAGACATGGAGGGTGGGTTAGTACAACAACAACAACATTGACACTGTTGTTGTTGTTGTAGTAATGGCAGCAGAACACACCAAAAAGTAAGTAAGTAAGTAAGTGCATTATTTATAGTGCGCAATGTCAGCCGGTGGCCAAATCCTGGACATTGTGTTCATTATCTGTTTCTGTCATCTGTACCCGACATGTACAGACTCAGCAGTGGTAAAATAGTAGAAGTTATAGTAACAGCAGCGATAACTCCAACGACATTTGAAGAGTCTCCCATGTGATTCTCGGAAAAAATTGCTCTATCAGAATGATTGATCGATCGATTGTTTGTTTGATTTATTGATTTATTTACTTACTGCTAAATTGATTGATCAGTGAACAATGTGACGGTGATGGTGTGGTTATAAAGGTAGAAGAGAGAACATATTCGTCACTGAATCCACCGCCGACATCGTTGAATTTATCCTACTCAGTTTCTCGTTTTCTGTCTCTAGCTGCAAGGTATAACTAGTCAGTCGTTCAACAGCTTTGTCGGTTAGAAAGTTGAGGGTGGTGGCAGGAATTTTTTTTGCAATTTTTTAGCAAAAAACTGTAAATTTACGACAGAGGAGATTACTTTACTTTACCTTACCTCCGGGGTGGGCAGGCTGCTACATCTGCCCAGCGCTGAGTCCGTATCAGTTCGGCCCAATGCGCATCCCTGAATGTAACCATAAGGTTACAGGTAATGGCTATAAAGCCGTGAACGGCTGTGAAGCCGTAGATAGACAGCTGTAAAGCCGTAGTCGGCTGTGAAGCCGAAACCAGCACAAAAGCACTGGTAACGTGTAGCAAATCTGCTCTCACGGGTTTGGTCAGCTCTTGGTTAGCTCCTACCCTCCAGATTTTAGAAATCTTTTGGGTCATCGGTGCAAAGCCCCACCACCACAACAAGGTGGCTGACTACGGTGGGGGACAGAGGAGATTACGAATACTGAAAATTTTGATTTTGGCCTGAGTTTTCTTAAAACTGGGATTTTTCACCCCAAAGTTTGTATTTTTTAAAATTATTTTGATGAGAATAAAATTTTCTGACAGGCTAAAATTTCCTGGGAGTAATAGCCCTTTGCTATGGCGCCACAACAGTTATGCTAATGTTTCAACTCACTGCGCTACTGTATATTAAGTTTCTTTTTTATTTTAGTTTTTGCTGCATGACGCATAGTAAGTGCTCACTGGGCCCCAGACATTTTGTGTGATTGGGGGTATATTGACACATTTATGGTCGTGGGGCTGAGAATTATAAATGAGCCTTTTACGGTTCAGTTAGTATGGGAAGTGGGGTATAGACAGGGGGTGTCTCCCTTCATATTCGGGAGGGATCTTGTTTAATTTTTTGGTCGTGAAAGGCATATTTTGCCGTATCCTAAGGCTCTTTTAAGTGCTAAGTTGTTTTTGCTCTGTAGTATTTTAATTTTTTGTTTTGTTCAGTAGAAGACAAATATTTTTTTCTGATAAAAAGCAATAGCTGGCATTTACTGTGATATATTCTAAGTAGTTACCTGGCACGGCCGTACCAGGAGAAGACTTCGGGTCCGGCCTAGAACCATGCGGATGCTAATCCATGTTATTTCTCCAATCATGTAGACGCCGACACGACGGATTGGTCGAGGTTATTCCAGTCACTCTTTCGGAGAAGAAGTGAAGCTGGACATTTCTGCTGATGCAATGTTTGGTTAGCTTCAGTGTATGACCTCTAGTTCTGTCGTGCATGGTTAACTGAAAAAGGGACTCGAACGGAGGACGAGAGAGCCCTTTGTACATCTTGAAGATAAAAATTAGATCAGCCCGGTTTCGTCTTTCTTCCAAGGTATTCAAACGGAGAATCCGTAACCCTTTTTCGTAACTTTTGTTCCTGAACCCAGGGATCATCTTGGTGAATCTACGCTGGATCTTCTCTATAAGCTGTTTATCTTTGATATAATGAGGTGACCATGCTACTGTACAGTACTCAACATGAGGACGCACCGTGGACTTACATAGTCTCAACATGACTCAACATGACTTCCGAACTCTTGTAACGGATGTTCCTTCCAATCAGAAAAGTTAATTTTTTTTAATAATGCTAGTTGGCCGATGCAGCCCCATCTGCCCCGTGGTTAATATGCTTTTGATATTCATACGTGAAAATTGAACTTTATATCAGTTGTAGTAGTACTATTAGTAGTGGTAGTTGAGGAGTCAAGTGACTGTGTTATTAGGTTATTGGAGCTAATGCATGACCCCTGTCTGGAGTTGACAACTGGGGATCAGCCTATATGCTGGAAGGTTAGTACCGTTTTAAACGCGACAGCAGGTACTGTTATAGCGTGTCTTAGCCATCGCAATTCTGTCTGTCTGTCCATCCGTCCGTGCGCCTGTCACACGGGTGGATCAGTCAAAAATAGTGCAAGATAGGATCACCATATCTCCACCATCAGCTGCCTGGATCAGTAAAGATTTCCATAATTTCGATAGGGGTCACTTCGATCAAGGGCGTTAAATGAGAGGGGGGTAGGAAAAATTTGCGATTTTCAGCCAGTACTGAAATTCATGCACTGGATATGGCGCTAGGCGTCATCCGCCGTCGAGTCTAAATGAAACATCGTTGTAAGCTTAGATTTCATTCGCACCGTCCCTTCACACATGCATCACTGTCGCACGTTTCCCTTTGCGTTAGCTGAGCTTTTCTTGTTCTATTGTAAAGCTAATATATTACAGAGTTGTTAATCCTTGGCCAGATTTTGTGGTTTTGGCTTTGTACTTGGCCTTGCAGTAGGCAGGCCTAGGCCTTGGCCTTGGTTTTTTCAACGTGGCTTTAGCTTTAGAGGGTTGATTTTGGCCATAAACTTAAATTGTTCACAAACTCAAGGCCAAAATCTTGGCGGGTTGGTTTATAGTAGGCCTACAAAATTCACTTTTTATGTATATGGAGTGAATATTTCAAGATGCATTTTTCATACTTACTTACAGTGGGTGTTCATCTGCAGTTTGTTATGTCGCTGTTGCATATTATGTGGCAGTTATAGTCTACCAGGCATTTATCTTAGAAATTTTATTAATTTTTGTCTAGTTATTGAAAAGCAGTGCAATAAAAACCCAGGGGTTTTTGAAATTATACCCCATTAAAGCTTGGTTCTTTTATGCCAGGAACAAGCCAAATCGGCAGCTTCGTTGTCGTCACGTGATCATGTAACGCTCTTACCTGGGGTTCGTACATTGGAGGAATGTTCTGTGGCTTTGGTTGGTCGATTCTCTGCTTACACCGATGGATCTGTGCGAGTTGTATTTGACGACCGGACTTGCCTTGATATGCATGGTTTGCATTGGGAACCACATGTCTACAACCGACTGTTGTCTCAGAACGTTGTAAGTAGTAGTAGTAGTTGTTGTTGTTGTTATTGTTGTAGTAATGAGATAAAGCATAGGGAAGGGGAGTACAGACTAGGGAGAAAAGGAGAAGGGAAGGGGGGCGGATGGAAAGAGAGGAAGATTGGGGAAGGAGCCCTAAAGCAGGGAGGCTTTAGCCCAAAAGTGGGAGGAACTTAAGCTCAAAAGTGGGGAGAACTTGCGCTCCATTTTGATTCCAAATTTTGGGGGTATAGTAGCCACTGATGTTTGCTGTGTAATTTCAAACAGTCGAGCGAAGAGATTGAGAGTTACATCACTTGGGTTGGAGCAAGACGAAGTTCAAGAAAATCGAGAGGAGAGGATTTTTCCGACAATGTTTGTCGACTTCTGTTGCCAAACGGACATTATCAATTTGTCGACGTTCTGCAGCCTCAGCTGCCATACCAGACGTGAGTGATTTTTTCTGTTTTTCCTTTTCTGCATGGCTTTTGATGTGTGACAGCGTGTAATGCTTTGCACATCTTATCTATTGTCTATTCGTTTGTCATGAAATTTTCACTGTTAGCTAGTTTCAGAATCTGTAAAGCTTTTCCAGAAGTTTGAAGGGAGTCACTTCGGTCGAGGGCACCAAACGAGAGGGGTAGAGAAAATTAGTGATTTTTCAACCAATAAGTCGCTGTGTCTCAGAAACGGTGCAAGATAGGCCAAGGTTACCGTTACTATGAGATTCTTGTTTTTAATGCCATTAGTTGCCTTGTGTTTAGAACCGTTAGAATAGTAAGCCATAGTTGTCATAAAAGCTTACGACAGAATTGTTCAGCATAGACTCTAGTTTATGTTGCTGTCATGCATCGTGCTTGTCATGAGCATTAGCTCAAATTTCTTGTTGATATATGTAGGAAGGTTTAACTTGCAAACTGGTGGTCTGTAGTGTGGGCGAAATACTTACAGTTTACAGTGTGATCACTTCTGGTAAACCTTGATATTAATTAAGCATGTAAGTAAACGGTTAACTCTTGAAGTGCACAGTGTCCGTCATATTTGGTGCGGCTTTTTGTTTTCAGTGGAATTTGCCATATGGGTGTACTGTGCACGCCAGCCATGGAGGGATGGCCAGGTTGAGTTTAATTTAATGAATGTCTTATCTAGGTTGGCCAAAAAACCTGGAAAACCTGCAATACTCAGGGAATTCACTGAACCTGGAAAGCTCCTGGAACATTCCGGGAATGTGATTTCCGGGGTGCGAAAATGTGCTGAAATACGTTGACCCCACTCAGGTAGCTATGTGCTCCCTCAGATTGCCATTATTGCATTTGCTTTTTGTTGCAGTAATTTATTATTACCTATAAAACGTTTTCCACTAATCAATCCATATACTGGAGGTCATTACTGGATCAATATACACCTATATGCTCTGCTGATCAGCATCTTCTTGACAGACCTCGCGTCTTTGGCAAAAGAGCCTTTTCGTACAAAGCTCCCAACATTTGGAGTGTGGTTAATCCACATTCAACAATCAAATGTAATCTCAAACCTCTCTACTCGGTTTAGATAATAAATAATAACCATAGCCCATCACTACCCACTTAGCTAGCGACTGCCGGCGCCTCCGATTTAGCTTGTGTGTTATACTCGTACATTGCTATATTATTATCATTATTGTTTACGGAAGAGTAAGTTTATGGCTTTGGCAACTTCTGAAAAACTCGGGGAATGTTTATTCTTCTACTTTTGGGATTGTGGCGATCTTTTTATCTTGTTTTCAGTTACATGAGTCGGGCGCTGGAGTTCGCCGCATGGGTGAACACGCCACTCAGCAGTCGACACGGTAACAATCTCTGCCACTCGTTCACAACTTCTGATGATCCGAGACACATCGCTGATATTCAGCTTAAGAAGATTCAATGCTTTTCCTGTATCCTTCTACCTGCTATAGTCAATAATTTACTGAACTTTTGATCTCTGCCAAAATGAACGCAGTGAACTGGCATAGATTAAGTAATCACTTCGTCTGTGTGTCTGGGCATGCGTCATTCCTATTGTGACGTCACGCCACGTCACAGTACCAATGACGTCATTACAGTTCCGGCACACTGTTTTGTTTGTTATATTCTATTTGTTTCAGCTTTTGGGCTTCCGATTGAATTCAGGATTGGTTTATTTGATTGATTGGTTGATGGATAAATCAACTGATTTATTGATTAATTT
>Ga0209367_1004317_pt1 | contig 19588 bp, 13 predicted proteins | sample WorMetLIZISLAND2_FD_187412 | JGI IMG/M metagenome (GOLD analysis project Ga0209367, IMG submission 187412) | Marine gutless worms symbiont microbial communities from Max Planck institute for Marine Microbiology, Germany - Olavius geniculatus... ...
TTATAAAATAGTGCCTAGTACTGACCATCGTGCAAAATTCCACGCCGGTCGGCCCACGCATCTCGGAGATCTCGCGAGGAAGAAAAAAACATCATGGGTAAAACATAAGTCCTTCCGAAAACTATCGTTTTCGGGCGGACTAAAAAATTTCCGCGCATTATAGTAAGACAGACAACAAGAAGCCCAACTGTTGCTAGGATAGCCGAACGTACTGATGGCTATCGATTACTTTCAAGGTTATCTAAGGTCGATGATTTTCATTTTATCTGAAAAAGCGTATGCGATTTTCTATTAGCGATCAATAGCAACCTTGGCGCTATCTCGCACCTTTTAGCCACAATAGCGCGTACCGACTCTCAAAATCATCCAAGGTCAATAATTTTTATGTAATCTAAAAGGGCGTATGCTACTGTTTATTATTAGTGATTAATAGTAACCATAGGCCTATCTCTCACAGTTTTCGAGATATGGCCACTTATAGCTTGAAACTTTCCACTGAAAACTGCGAACAAACCGCTGCATATAGAGACATAATTACTATTGACAGCCTATAGGAAGTTATCAGTGCCCTACTTGATCGTGCCATCGCCGATTTCCCACGACTTACCGTTTAGCCACAATACCGCACGATTGGCATACCATAGTGCATTATGACCCTTCAAGTTCATCCAAAGTTATCGATTTTTATGCGTCCGGTTTAAAACCCTACTTAAAACCGGATTTAATCGTCACTTAAAATTTTGCATTAATTAGTTTTAAACCGAGTTTTGATCTAAAACTATAGTTTAAAACTTAGGTCTAAGCGAAATTTAAAGTCACCCACTGTAGTGTAGACATGCTGGAATGAGGATGTTTTGTAAACATGCTGCCTTTTCGTCGTTGTTATCGACTTACAAACAATGACAACACAGAAGGTTAGCGCAGTATATATGTAGTTACAATAGGTTATCTATACGTAACGTCAGTATATTTGAACAAATATAATTGGTCTTGTAAGAAAGTTTATCATTAAAAACACACCGTTAGGCACGTATATTTGTTTACGTCCATAAATAGGAAGAAATTAATAGCTATTCTTTACGTAATGTAAACATAAACAAAAGTATTGCGTGTGGTGTAATAATTGTGGTTTATGACGTAAACTAGACACCCTTTAGCAACAATGGCGGCAAGTTGGTGTAGAATTGTTTTAAGAACTGTCGGTAGTCGATTTCTAACGAGAGCGTTGTCGTCTCATTCACGAACAGTTAGAACGACGGTTTCCATCATCAGACACTGGAACGTGCGAACCCGATCTCTGCAGTTGGCGTCTGGCCTTGCTACATGTGCTGCCGGTCTAGGTGTTGTTCTGTGCCAAAGCAGCAACGCTGCTAGTTGTAAGCATGTATTTTGTTGCACTGCGATATTAGCGTTGTCGTGTTGCTTGCACTTGAGTGACTGACGCGTTAGGATTTGTGCAACGCATCACAGTTACTAAGTGCAATGTGTAGTTCTGTTTTTAATAAATTTTGGTATCTAAATGGATGGAAAGATAATCTGTGGTGCACAGCCTTAGTAGTGAAAGACTAGCTGAGCAACTTTACAATATTAGGCATATTGCCAATGAACCCAGAACTCCTGGGGAAAGTAGTGAACGTTAGTAATCGGACAAGTCACCCGGCAACCCCAGTCAGGTCAGTTGCATTCTGGGAGTTATTAGGATCGAAATAAGTATGATAGTAATCTTGGAGGTGATTTCTGTTTCAATGCTGCTGTTACAATCCTATATCAAAATATTTGGGTATGGATTTGGTCACTCAGAGATATTTTCATATAGGACGAATAGTGTTTTGCACGATTTATTTTGCACCATAAATAGATTGGAACATAATTGATTCTGATTACCAGTATACTGGTAAGACGTTCATTGCATTTTGCAGATGACAGATTATACAGTGCTGCAAAATTTGGATCTGCTGCTGATATAGAAGCGTAAGTTGTGTCTATACTAATGGTCTGCTGCTTTGATATACCGTAGCTATTTGTTCTTTGATACTTTAACGACATAATGTTTATTTTAATTTAAATACGTTTTTGCAGTAAACATATTAGCAATGCTCATTTCTTACTTGTCTGCAGAGTGAAGTGATAGCGGTATGTGCATTGTGCAATTTGTTCAGCTTGTGTAGTATTTGAATGATTCTTTGGTTTACATACAGGTTGATGAAACAAGGTATCAACGTGAACCAGAGGCATGAGCTTGGCTGGACAGCTCTGCAAGTTGCTGTTGTTAACAAAAACGTTCAGTAAGCTATTCTGCATTGATCTCCTTGGTGGAGAATTTTTTGAATGGGGGAGCTGTGGTGTGGGGGAGGCAGGAGACACTGAAGGCATAGAGACATACAGGGTTCTTACAGGTCAGGAAAAACTGGAAAATGTCACTGAATTTTTTTGTCAGGGAAATGTCAGGGAAAAATATTATATTGCTCTATTAATACCATTTCATTACTTAATACTATTTATGACATTTGTGCAATACTGTTATTGTTTCGATAATGTGAGAGAAATTTTCCTTCCATGACTGGAACAGTCAGGGAATTTTGCTTCAGAAAACCTGTAGGTACCCCGGATGTAAGGTTGACGCACCATAGGTGGCAAGGAGGGTGGGTCTGGGGAAGTGGCTGTGCCTCCACCTTGGAAATTTTTTAAACGTTCTTGCAGAAATAATGTTTTTTTTGTGCAAATTTTTGCTTGGTTATAAAAATGCACCCAGTCAGTGGGGGGAGTGGGGGCAGTTGCCTTCCACCCTGCTCAGAATCCGCCACTGAGTGATCCATATGGTGCATATTATTTCAGCAGATGATGTTGTAGCTGTCCTCATTCTGAATATTTCATTACTGACTGTTCGAGGTTGTAAGTTGTAAGTCACACAAGCTCGATTGTTTTTAGTAAGTCATTTTTCTGATTTTTTTGGCTGTTGAATGATAGTCCTTAAAGTTTAGGTCTTAGGTTTGTCAGTAATTAAAACATCATGCACAGTTTGTCACAGGCTATTTTGCTGTGTTATCGATACAGGGTTTGATATCATGCAGAATTGTTGTTGTCTACATTTGTGTGCTTCAGGGCAGTGAGAGTCTTGTTGAAGTTTGGTGCTGATCCTAATCTGCCCGACGAGTTCAGTAATGTGTTTCTAGTGGCACGCGAGAAAGGACTTAATTCGTTGCAAGGTACGGCTATTCCTTTCCATACTGCTTCACGTGTAATACAGTATTTTAAAATGCCGCATGCTAAAAATATTTGCAGTAGTTGGTCTGAGGATTGCGCAACATGTGAATTACATAGCAGCTCTATACTTACGACAGGGTGTTCATGATGAGCTGATGACGGTGTATTTTATTCTGTTATATCTGGAATAGTTCTAATCATTTAGTGTTTATTGAATTTAGCGACTTTACACCAAAGCTTAGAATGTATTGGCTCAAAAAGCAGGGCTCCCACGCATCCTTGAAAGTTTTTGGAAGTCCTGGTCTGGAATTTTCAAGGCCTTGAAAGTCCTTGAAAACAGGGTTAATCTTAGTTCTTGAATATTAGTTTCTAGGTCCTTGAATGTCACGGAATTTATTCAGGGAAAAATTAGTGAAAACTGGAAAAGATTGACGAAATTATAAAAAATAGCCATGTTTGCAATACACGGTCTAAGTTCGCATTTTGTTTAAAAAAAATTTTTTCTCTCTCAGTATGCTCGCGTCTCATTGTGAAGTTGTTACAGCCACAATTTTTTGATAATTAATATTGGCAGTCCTTGAAAAATCCTTGAATTTTATTTCGTGACCACAGTGGGAACGCTGTAGAAATGATGTAAGCTTGAAAACTGAATATTATGTGAATGTCAAGCTTAGTCTTTTAATTGTTAAGGTCATAGTTAGTAAGTGGCATGGCGTAGTGGTAACGCATTTCATTTGATTAACGAAGTTACTGTACACTGGGCCGGGTTAGTACTGCGATGGGTGACTGCCTGCGGGCAGGTAGACCTTCTTGGTATCTTACCAGCCGCCTAAGTCAACTCAGCCTTCCATCCCTCCACGGCCTCCATGGTAGGTAAGTCGAGTACCAGCCTATCTGGCTGGGCGCATTCACTTGAGTCTGGTGGCAGGTAACACTGTGATCCCATGTGGCAGGTGACGCTTTGTAGCTGTGTGAGGGGTTTAATCTTATAAAGCAGTGCTGTCCAACCTTTTTGATACCGCGGGCCACTTAGTCAATTTTCCACCAGCTGGCGGGCCGCAATCAGTCTTCGAGATGGTAAAGTGGCGAAATCAATCGAAGTACGCAAAAATTAACCGCGCAATACGTAATACATGGGAACATGTTACACAAAAAAATGCTAATTGTAACACAAAAGGTAAAAAAGATTAAAGCTGTCAATGAGAGATTTGGCCTTAAACAGAATCTGCGATGTGTTTCATTTGTGGTTGATACTCAGTGACTGCTGCTCTGAGTAAGTCTTCCAAATGTTTGTCAGTTAATGAGTTTCTTCTTTGATTTAATGTTAGTCATAGCAGAGAACCCAGCCTCACAGACGTATGTACTGCCGAACATTGTTAACAGTTTCTTACAACATCGGTACAGTTCTGGAAACTACAATTTATGTGGGACGATGGCGGGCCACATGGAATCCCCTCGCGGGCCGCGGGTTGGACAGCACTGTTCTAAAGAGCTGTATTCTGACCTTTGCCTTTACTTTTAAAGTAACTTTTGCATTGGTTGTCCATGTGTATCAATAGGTCATTGTAATCATATGATGTTGCAGTTGTCAACTTGCTGTTTTTGTGCCGTAGTGGATATGATGCGCGATGAGGAATTTTCGAACCGGCTTAATAACCGGTCAAACTTTCGAGGGTGCACGAGCTTACATTATGCTGTTCTGATGGACAGTGAAGTGATAGTTCGAATGTTACTGGATGCTGGTCAGTATGATTAATAGTGACTAGTGAGAAAAATACATATTACATTGAAACTCGTGTATATTCATGTAGCATGTTTTGGCATATGATAGATGATGCACTGTAGCTCTCTGATTGATTCTATGAAGTAACTTTGTAACAAGCTCTGTAGACAACTTTAACGTAACCCTTTTAATTTTTTAAGAAAATGACTCGATGTTCAAGAATGAGAGCGGTTGGAGCTGTGACAGGTCTAATGAAGAACTAGATATTGCCAGTGGATACTGCTGGAAAAGATGGATAAAGTTTGGTACATAGGAGATGTTGGATATAAATAAGTAGAGTTAGATTTGTCTGATAAATGTTGTCAATGTACTACTTATTTAGTATTAAAATTGACAGACATGAAGAATGAAATTTATAAGGAGGATGGTCTTTGTAGCTTATTCAGGGGGTTTATTGGTATTTGGTTTTAGCCGACCGTACTTAAGTAACGGTCGAGCTATTGTGGTTGTCGTTCGTCTGTCTCTCTGTCCGTCCATCTGTCCATTTGTAATGGATGTATTGTGGCTAAGCTTTAGGTCATACCGGTTGGGGAAAACTTTTTACAGATATAATTAGCCGTTGGTCTTATACTCGGGCGTGCAAAATTTCAGCAATCTACTCCAAGGGGAACATTTTCAAATTGTGGATTAAATGGATGGGGTGGGGATTGTAGGAAAAATGTGTGTTTTCCAACAGAAAGTTGGCCGTATCTTGGTAATGGTGAGAGATACGGCCAAGGTTACTATTAATCACTAATAGGATGTCTGGAAGTGGCATATGTCCTTTTCAGATAAAATGAAATCCATTGAACTTGGATAACATTCAGGGTCACTTACAACTTAGTGACAGCTATCTTAGTGACAGCTGGGCTTCTTGTTCTACTACATGTTGTCATAATTGTCTTACTTGCTCCACTCTTGATGTGCATGCTGTAAATTTCTGAATTATTTTATTCCGCTGTTTGGCATTGTGTTATGTGCTTTTGCGCTGTTGTTGGCCATTTTGGGGCATCAGAACTTTAGGGCAACTTGCAGACCGAATAAGACTACTTCAGTGATCTCAAGAGGTTTGCTTAAAGACATCTGAGGACCTCTAGATAATGCAGTTGTATCCAGATAGCGATGGTGAAAATGGTTGTATTTTATGTGAATGAAGGAGCAAATCCCATGCTTGAGAATGAGACTGGGCATCGTCCACTGGCTTACGTGAAGAGCCAGCAGATCAAAGAATTGTTGCAAGAGAGCGAACAAAAGGTTTGGCCGGCTGCTGTACACGTTTGTTTTTCTTAACTTCAGCTTACTTACGTTTACCGTAGAGATCTGTCATGTGTCACTGGTCCTACCCCTTTTTGGTGGCAGGACTAGAAAGACTGGGCTGGTATTTGTGCTGAATTATGCTAGCAACATACAAAAAAATGTCAATTTTTTTTTCTTCAAAAGTGCAGTCTGTCGAATTGCATTGTGTTTATTTACGACTGTGCCATATTGCGATAGCTATTAGTAGGGCCCACAGTTTTAGGCACTTTTGTTTAATTTCTTAGTCTAATAAATTACGTCATCAAGCCAATGATGGTACTGATCACTAGTCATTTTTTGCTGAGTTCCATGGAAATATCAAAAGTTTGTGGCAGTGGGCAAATTTCGCAGCTTGGCTTAAAATCCTGCGGTTTGTGGAAATTGTGGGCCTTAGTAATGCCCAAATTCCATTACACCGACTTTTACCGAAACTTCCTCATGGGGAAAGTCGTGGACACAAATCGTGAAAGTCGCGGACACAAATGGTGACAAATCATGAAATCATGAAGTTTTGGTGAAAGTCATATCGAGATGTTTGCGACAAAGTCCGCAACAAGCCCGTTTGTGTTGATAAACCCATTTGTGTTGCTTTAATGGAATGTAGTCCATGGGGAAAATCCGCAACAAAGTTTGCGGACTTTGTCGCGGACACAAATCATGAATGTCATTGACATGATCTGTGTCGCGGTCTTTCCTAATTTGTGTCTGCGACAAAGTCCGTGACTTTCCAAAGTCAGCATAATGAAATTTGGGCTTTACTGTGCAGCTGATGATCATCATGAATGTGTGTCAGTTTGATCAGATCAAGAAGAAGAGAGAGGCCGAAGAGCGTAGGAAATTCCCACTGGAGCAACGACTTCGGGAATTTATCATTGGCCAGGAAGGAGCTATAACTACCGTTGCTGCTGGCAAGCTGCTTCATATAATTTTACTTGATTTTGTGTTTTTTTTATTAGCATTTTCTAGTTTTTTTTTCATTTTCAGTGTATTTTCAGATGTGATTCTATAGTAACAGTTGTGGCTGTTTGCCTGATTATAATTGGTTTTGTGTATTTGTGTTTTGAAGCGATACGCAGGAAGGAGAATGGATGGTATGATGAGGAGCATCCATTGGTATTTCTGTTCCTTGGCTCATCAGGCATTGGTACGTTATGGTTTTTAGCCGATGGTACGGTTGTTGTCTGTCTGTCTGTCATCTGTGGGTCACGGATGTATTGTGACTGAGCTTTCGGTCGCAGGGGAGAACTTTTACATAAATAATTAGCCTTGTGTCGAGGCTCAATGCTTGTAAAATTCTAGCGATCTAGTGCAAGGGAAACATTTTCAAAATTGGGGTTGAACAGAAGGGGTAGGAAAATGTGCAATTGTGCATTTTGGAATGGAAAACTGGCCATATGTCGGAAACAGTGAGAAATAGGGCCACGGTCACTGTTAATCATCAGTAGGAAGTGGCATACGCCCTTTCAGATGAGATGAAAATCATCGACCTTGGATGACTTTGAAGGTCACTGGCAATTAGTACGGTCGTTTATCCTAGCAACAGCTGGGCTACTTGTTAGTAAGTTTTTGTATTCAGTACTTTGAGTTTCAGTTTCTGTGAAATGTTATATCTTTACATACACTATATTGACGTTTGTGAAACATATTTGTTAGTTGTAGGCTGCCGTACAAGGTTGAGATTGTACATGCTTGCGTTATCACTGTTATCAAATTGAACTTGTGTCACAGCATCCAACATTTACAACATATACAGTGTACATCCAGACTTCTTAACTGCAATAAATTTGCGTGGTCATGTCATAATGCATCTTTGTCTATCCTACAGCTGCAGATTCTGTTTTGCCGATAGTTTCTACTGACGTTTCTAGCATTATACAGGCATTGATAATGGATTCCAGAATATAATTCAGATGGACGATTTCAACTATTTGTTGATTGCAGCACTTTCACTGTAGAAATTTATCTTGTTTTGTTTTAAACTAAGCGTTAATATAAAATATGTCTGTATCTAATTTGTGATTATTGACAAGTTGATGGTTGAATGTTGATGGACAGGCAAAACTGAACTAGCCAAGCAGGTTGCCAACTATTTACACAAAGACAAGAAGACGGTAAGTGTAACTTTTATGAGTACTTGTACATCGAAAGTTCTTATTTTTGCAACACTTTTAGAAAATGTGGACCAAAGAACGTAATGATTAGCTGATTACAATAATCATGTGATTTGTTAATTTTAGAGCTGTATTAGTATTATACTGACTTAAATGTAGACTTCTGGAGTTTTTTCAACTGCTTTTGTGTTTGTAATCATGACCTGATTGTAGCTTTAGCAATCTTCCATAAGCCGCATGCATTTCGTCAAGTTGTTCACAGTGCTCTTTTAGCTAAACTGCGAATTCTCAAACAGATATACAGGATGGCCCAAAAAGTAAGCTATTGCATTTTGTCCCTATCTTTGCTAAATGTTGACCAGTTTTCACAATTTTCATCAGTAGACTCTGTAGGAAATTTGCTGCACAGTGACATGCACACCACACTTGTTATGTCGCTACACTTGTAAAACATGAATATAAACAAAACTAGCAATGTTTACAGATGGACATAAGGTATAATGGTAATTTTTTAAGTATTTTAGTAAAGTGTTAAATATCAATTTTAGTAGTATCAAAAATGTTTACATATAGCTACAGAGCAAGTTTCCATGTTTCAGCGAAATAGTGCACAGCTTGTAGGGCCACATGGTTGAAATATGCAGTTAACTGAGCAAAATTGCAGCCACCAACCAGCATTAATGTACATTTAAAATTCATGTACAACAAGATAATGTTCATACGAACATGGAGTCTGTCCAATGCGTTTCGATAGTTTACAGTATATGTCTGTATAAGTATAATCAGTGAGCTATTTAGACCGGTAGAAAAAATCAAACAGTTTAATTTCAAATTGTGCAACAGCAAAGATCCATTCATCCTTCTGTATTATTTTAACTAAACAACAGACATTGTCAGCCTCGAGACCATTCCATTCGTCACTAGTGCTTTACTATAAATGTTCCATTGTCACCATGCGTCTATCTTGCACCGTTATGGAGATATGGCGCCTCAAAGATAATGGGGTCACGAGTTTGACCTTTTGGGGTCACGTGACGTTATCGGTCACGTGACCATTCGACTCCCCGGGGCCGAGTTCTTATGGGTGGTCCATGGTGACCATGCATCTATCTGGCACCGTTACAGAGATATGGCGCCTCAAAGGTAATGGGGGTCACAAGTTTGACCTTTTGGGGTCACGTGACGTCATCGGTCACGGAAAGAAAGATGGAAGAAGGGAAAGAGAAAAAGGAAGGGGGAGGGAAGGGAAAGGGAAACTGTAATGGGAAAAGGAAGGGAAAGGGGAAAGAGAAAAGGAAAGGAAGATAAAGGGAAGGCGAAGGGAAATGGAAAAGGGAAGGGAAAGGAAAAGGGGAAGGGTAAGGGAGAGGGGAAAGGGAGGGAGAAGGAAAAGGAAAGGGGAAAAGAAGGGAAATGGGAAGGGTAGGTAAAGGAAAGGGGAAGTGGAAGGTAAAGAGAAGAGGAAGGGTAGGGAAAGGGGAAGAGGAAAGGGGAAGGGAAAGGAAAAAGGATGGAGAAGGGGAAGGAAAATGGGCAAGGGGAAAGGAGAAGGGGGAGGGAAAGGGAAAAGGAAAAGGAAAAGGAAAGGGAAGGTGGAAGGAAGATAGCTTAAGAAATGCGGGACGCATGGACGCACGGACACAAAGGTGATTTTATACTCTGTCCAATGCTGTGCATTGCATTGGACAGACAAAAATGGTTCAAATTATTTCAAAAGACATTCAATATGTTCTCCATTGTTCTTTGCACTTACTATAACTCATACTTAACATTTCAGTTATATACTCTAAACATTAACCACCAGACTTTCTGCGTATCTGTGGAAATTTTTGGTTTTCGGATTTTCATGTTTTACAAAGTAAAGTGGCAATACAATAGGTGTGATGTGCATGCCACTGAGTAGCAAATTTCTTACAGAGTCTACTGGTGAAAAAGTTGTAAAAATTGGTCAATATTTAGTGAAGTTATGGTCTAAGTGCAATAGCTTACTTTTTGGGGGCCACCCTGTATAGCTCAGCACGTAGTGTTTGAGTAACTGTTATTCACTTCAATTGTAGGAAGGGAATTTGATCGTGCACTTTAAGTAGACAGCTGGCTGTCTACTGTTTACAAGATGGTGTTTTGTATCTAACTGCATGACATGCAGTTCTGAATATAATACAAACGTGGTTATGTGTTGACATTTGTGCATATTTTCAGAGGTTTATTCGTTTGGATATGTCTGAATATCAGGAGAAACATGAGGTCAGTTTTAGAGCAATTTTATATATTTGCTAGTGTGTATATTTCAAGCAAATTGTCATTATCATTATTGCATCTGAGATTATGCAGTCAACGATCATTGCATGCTTAGCATATTCGACTATTCTTTTGACTAGTGATATGGTTATTTGTGGTAAATGACATCACACTGATGTTGTGATGTTGAAACTCACAGATATTATTCAGCATTAAATTCCCCACAATACGTGCATTTTAAATATTTTATATTTAGGTAATTTAATTAATAGAATACGGTCTACCCTCAAATCGCTCTACAGGTTTGGTTATACTGCTCAGCTCAAATAGCCTTCAATGATATTATTAAATCCGGCTCAGTTGACCTATTCCACAATATGAGAAAGTCAAACCTCTGCATTTACGAACTAACTCAGCGTTCAATAGCCACGTCCACATGCACATGATTTTATTTTACCTGTGTGTTCCAGTAATCTGCATAAGGAATCGTTTATAGTTACAAGTAGACAAGCGGATGAATTGCTACACTCCCAGTTTGCTTGATCTTTGCCATACACTGTGTCTCAAAAAACATTCTCGACATTTTTGACTGTAACTTGAAAACCAATTATCAGATTTTGATGATATTTGGTACGAATATTTCTGACACAACTTGCCATCAAACGACTGTTTAGTTTCCCACCTCATCCAATGCATGCTTTTGCACTACCTAGAGAAATCAGATCAAGCGAAATATGTGTTGAAATAGACGGAAAACCTAAAAAACATCCCTGACATTATCGATCATAACTTGAAGAAAGATTAGCAGATTTTAATAATTTTTGGCAGAAATATTTCTGACACAACTGGCTATTAAATAAGTGTTTTAGTTTCCACGTCACCCAACATCTGCTTCTGCACTACATGGGGAAATCAGACCAAGCATAGTACGTGTTAAAATGAATGAAAAAACGTCGATAATTTCCACCTATCTTAATCTGTGGCTCCAACAGCTGGTCTATTACAAGGTTTGACTGTCATGTAGCAGTGTGTCTACCAGATAAAGTTTAGGAATGTTTGTGAAGTCAAGAAGCAACTGGGTACAGCCTGAATTAGTCTGGAGCAGAACATTATCGATACTGCTGTCAATGAATGGAGAAAGCGTCTCATTGCCTGTGTTCGCATAGTGGGCCAACACTTCAAACACTGTGTTTAAATCCAGGTTGAAGACACACATCTTCCGTCAGACATTTAACCTCAGCGACTAGTTTTGTCTGCCAGCGCCACTGAAGTCTTTCTTTTAGCACATACTGGCGCTTTACAAGTCAGATTATTATTATTATTATAAACAATTTTACTGCTGGCAGTTTTAAAAAGACAACTGGATGAAATGTCAGCCAAAGTGTCAGAAATGTGAACAAAATGTGTTTTTACGCGTTATGCTAATTAAGCAATCATATCGCATTGGATAAAAAGTGATATTTTGCTGGGTCTGCTCTCCCCAGGTAGTGCAGAAACAAACGTTAGGTGAGGTGAAAAACTAAATGGTCATTTGATGGCAAGTTGTGTCAGGAATATTCGTACCAAAAATTATCAAAATCTGGTAATTGGTTTTCAAGTTACAGTCGAAAATGTCTGGGATGTTTTTTTGAGACAGTGTAGTATCAGCCTGCGGCCTCCATTTTTTTCGGGCCTCAGCTCGGCCTGTGGCCTCGATACACAATGCTGCAGCGTAGCACAGCGCTGCAGAGTAGCCGCTAGGTATAATGATGCTCATGATGCGTCACCATAGTGACGACGTCTATATGATATCACAGTCAACAGTTCTGCTGCGACCTAAGAGGCGTGGCTGGAAAAGTTTAGAAAAAGTAAAATTTTCTTAAACAAACGACCCCTCAGTGACATCTGACCTAGCCCATGTCCCAGTCATGTACAACACGGATTTGTTTGCAAAATTTCACGGCCGTACGTTGTGCCATTTAGAAGTTATTGGCGTTTGCAACTGTCCAATATAATATACACTGCGTTTAGAAAAAAACACCCACTCACATTTTCTTTTGTATCTCCATGGAAAATGTTTAGATTTGCACAAAATTTTCCAAGAATGTTTAGTAGGAAACAAGTACTCTATTGGTGGAAAAGTTAGGTATACTTTGCTGCTGGTGACGTCATGCTGACGTCATGTTTGCCTGTTTGTAAAGTGCAGGTTTTACAATTGAAGACAGGCATTTGATGAAATGTTAAAACACATCAATTGGTCATTTTGTTAACTGAACCCAAAAATATACTAATCTGTCACGCAGTTTTCTATTGTGAATTGTTTTCGTGGGTTATTTTCTTCGCTGAGTGTGAGATCCTCAACTTTCTTGATGTTGGCATCCTTACGTGCACTGCGTCACTGCGTGGATGACCACTTGCCTGCTATCAGTCAAACGGCCTAATACCGCCGGTCATGTCAATTTTTTTATTTAAAAGTATCATTCCATCAATATTCAATTTTTTGTCCATTGTCCAGAAACATCTTGCACAAACTTGCAGCTCCATAACTCTTGCTGACTCGCCTACATTTTATCAAATGTCTGTCTTCAGAGGTAAAACACATAATTTACAAATGCGGAAGTATGACGTCAGCATGACGTCACCATTAGCAAAGTATATCTAACTTTTCAATCAATGGAGTACTTGTTTTCTCCTAAACATTTCCTGAAAATTTTGTGGGAATCTGAACATTTTCCATTGAGATATATAAGTAAATGTGAGTGGGTGTTTTTTTCTGAACACAGTGTAGATGCCTTTTTGATTTTGTATAGTTTGATTGATTTGATTTGCTTCTATTTTTAGTTACCGCTGCTTAGTTTCCAGCTTTTTATGTGCATTTGTCACGTATTATTACCAAAATACTGTGCTACTGTTTTTGTGTGATATTGTTTGAAGGATAACTGCTGAAAGGTGTGACATAGTTCTTTTCCAGCTCACTTTTTATGTTAGTTTTTGCTGAACTAGTTGTGTGGATATGATGCGGAAGGTAGCAAAGTTCATCGGCTCACCACCAGGATATGTTGGCCACGACGAAGGCGGTCAGTTAACAAAACAGCTGAAGGCGTGTCCGAATGCCGTGGTGCTTTTTGATGAAATTGACAAGGCACACCCCGACGTACTGACCATCATGCTACAGTTATTCGATGAGGTAGGTTTTCAGATGTTTTGTGCCGTTGTGACAAAGACATGTCTGATTTTAATTAATTCATTAGGGGAGGGAAAAAGTTAATGCTAGTTCTAACTGTCACTTTTCCATTTTGCGAATTCTCATTAATTACTCTGAAATTTTGCAGTTACTCATCACCGACATACTGTACATACTGGTAAATGCTTAGGTTAACAAAAAACTCGACTGTCCCAAATTAACATAATACTGATCAGTTTTTTTTGAGATAGACAGTATAATCATAAAAAAGAACATTATGTTAAACTAATGATTTTTGACAAACATGTACTGCATTTCAAACACAAACTGCTTAAAGAGTGTCTCAGTCATCTGAGTTTGATAGTATGATGCAGTAAAGTTTTGAGTAGTTGGTGGTGATTTTCAGGGACGGCTAACGGATGGCAAAGGCAAAACTGTGGAATGCAAGGACGCCGTGTTTATCATGACTTCTAATTTGGCAAACGAAGAGATTGCGGAACATGCATTGCAACTGCGTCGCGATGCAAAAGATTTGTACGAGCAGCGAGTTCACGGCAGTCTTGGTGAGTAAGTAGCCTGCAGTTCGGAAAGTACTTCTTTTACCTGCTTGATTGTGAAATAGTAATTTGAAAAAAATAGCAAGAGCGTTATTGCTTTGCAGTTTTGCATTCTTTCTACGCATCAGCTTCTAAGTGCATTGTATTAATTGTATTTCTGACATGATCGCAGATTGCCGCGAAACAGTAGACAACAGTGCACGTGATTTGGACCAATTGTGTGCAGGTATTTTGCATTGAGGTATAACAATAAATTGTAGTACAAGATATATTTTTGGTTCTTACTCAAACTTTCACTTACAGCACAGCTAGTTTTTCTGCTAAATAAATAGCAGAAAACCATAATTGCAGCATATCGAGTCATTTGGTGTTTTATTCGTCACTAATGTTATTATGTGTGGTTAGGGCTAGCCATAAATTAGTGCACATGTATTATGGTGGGTGCTTCAAAATAAATGCTGTTTAGGCCCGTAGCCAGTGTATCTCACACTTCGCATTATCTAGTCTTTCAAGTTTTTGTTTATATTTTATTGGTACATTGGTACTGCTGCAGATGATGTTGGGTTGACTGAAAGAGTTACCATCACCCGACATTTTAAAGATAAAGTTGTACAGCCGATATTGAAAGTTAGTCACCAGTATGTTGATTTTTGATAGATATATTTATTTTAATGTTGTTAGTTTCATGGAGCCTAGTTATTGTTTGGTTTTTAGCTGACCATACTTAATGGTCGAGCTTATGGTACAGTTGTCGTCTGTTGTCCGTCCATCCATCGTGTGTAAGGGATGTATTGTGACTAAGTGTTAGGTCGTAACAACGTAGGGGAAAATTTTTTACACGAATAGTTAGCCATGTGCCTTAAATCTAGGCATGCAAAATTTCAGCAATCTAGTGCGAGACATTTTGAAATTCCAGGTTGAATGGAGGGGAGAGGAAAAATGTGCTTTTTTTAGTGGAAAACTGGCCATATCTCAGAAATGGTGAGAGATAGGGCCAAGGTTACTATTAATCACTAATAGGAAATTGCGTACACCTTTTCAGATGAGAATCATTGACCTTGGATGACCAGTACAGTTGGCTATCCTAGCGACAGCTGGGCTTCTTGTCTTTAATCTCTATTCATGGCAGCTTGGCCGCATTGCATACTCACTTAGTCCATAAGGCTAAACCATGTGTGTAATGTTTGTAGCAACATTTTAAACGCGATGAATTTCTCGGAAGAATCAACGAAATCGTGTACTTCCTCCCATTCTCCCGTACGGAACTAAACAAGCTCGTGGTGCGAGAAATGGACATGTGGGCCCAAAAGGTCTGCTCTCATGCTTCCCGATCTTATCTTGGGATACAGTGTATTTAGTTCTTTATGTTTAGATATAGCAGAAAAGTAACATTTTCAGTGTATGTTTTTTCAGCTGTAAAACTTATTCACCACTGAATGTTTAAAACGATGACAAAAACTTGTAAAGTTTATGTTCGATGTGTTACACCTATGCGACATGGGTTGTGATATTTTCATCATTGTTAAAACTGTTAAAATTTCTGAAATTTATTCATTTAGCTTATATCAAGTTAGCAGCATTGGCAGATATTGTGAACGTAGACTAATGCAGTGCGTGTGGCAGTGTACTGATAATATGATGTAAATGTTGCAGGCTAAAAAGAAGCACAGCATGGAGTTAACATGGGACCGACAGGTGGTTGATGTATTAGCCGATGGTTATGACGTGCACTATGGCGCGAGGTCCATTAAATACGAGGTATTAATTCTAGTGTCTAGTTAAGTGTTAATTGCGGGTTGAGAACAGCTGTTTTGTGACAAGTACAAGAATCTTTTGGCATCACATTCCAAAACTTAATCCGTTAGAACGATTAAACGTAAAGAATAGAACAACTGAACGTCCAATAAGTGTCTTCGGTGACTGCAATGTGAAGCACTGGAAACAAGACTAAGCATACTGTAATTGATGTGCTACAGTTATGGCGTATAGCGCGTCAATGGCACGGGTTGTCGTCTGTCTGTCTGTCTGTATGTCACGCATGTATTGTGGCTAAACAGTGCGAGATAGAGCCTCGCATACTGCTTTTCAAATGATATGAAAATCGTTGACCTTGGATGACCTTGAAGGTCAGTACGTGCTGTTGTGGCTAAACGCTAACAGACACGGCGAAGGTTACTATTGATCAGTAATATGAAATTGCACATTCCCTTTCAAATGAGATGAAAATCATTGACTTTGAATGACCTTGAAGGTCAGTACTGCAACAGGAATTGTATTGTCTGTAGCGCATCTTCCCTAGCGACAGCTGGGCTTTCTTGTTTTGAGTCAGTGGTTTAACTGCTGCTGTGGCATCCATGAAATACTGCATAGTCATTTAATTTGGCTCGATCACCACTCATAACTTTCTGGCTATTATTATTGTTTTTTACCTGCATTTAAATGATGAGGCATGAAAAGGAAGCTTATCAGAACTGTATCGCCATTTACCGCATATACACAGTCATAGAAGCTGGTGTTGCAAGTGAACTGGGGCAGTTTTTATGGGTTTAAGTTTTTGCATGTTTCATTTTTTCCTTTTTTGTTTACGCATCAAATGACTCGAGTGGAAATTCTAGTCTCCGAATTGTGAGTTAACGTCACGTCTTGTTCACTCACTGTTCCTCGTACTGCAGTAGGTTTTGTAGATGTTATCAAGGAGGCACGTTCGTTGGTTTCAGGTTGAAAGGCGAGTGGTAAGTCAGTTGGCTTTGGCTTTTGAGAAGCAGCTGATAACTGAAGGCTGTGCGCTGCATCTGACTGTGGACAACGCCAGTGCTGACCAAGAACTGACAAAGACAACAGATCACAGCCGTTCACCAGACAGCAAGAACCCACCGGCTATTAAACTGCAAGTCGTCTCACGTGGAAAGACCACCGACTTAGAACTCGATGCCAAACAACTCTTCTGACTCGCTGCTTTGCTACACTGTGTCCTAGACAAAAAACAAGCCACTTTTTGAATAGCTCTGAAACATTGGCCGATGTTAATAATTTTTTGGCATGCAATATGATAGAGAAACTTGACGTAAGCAATTATAATTTTGCCCACCTCACCTTAATACTGTTGCTACACTACCATGTGAAATGCAAAAGTGGCAGTTTGGCCATTTACAATAATGAATTTACAATAATGGGTAGTGCATATTTCGGCTCAGAAAATCACTGAGACCACAAAGTCATTGGACATCTGTTACTTATTTAATATTAATCAGCGAGTGAACCACTTTGAGTCACCGCTATTGATTATTGAACATGCTATTGGCGAGTGGTGTCAGCATCTACCGCTTGCGTTCATGCTGGACGACGACATTTTGAGCACATGCTGTAATAAAGATGATGTGACGTAACACGTATGACTTTTGGAGAGACAGTAATTGCCAGTTGTGCTTGTTGCTATCAATTAATCATTTCTGAGCCAATGCATGCACTACTCAGTATGAATTCATTGTTTTTTAAAGGCCAAACTAGGACTTCTGCACTTCACACTGTAATGTAGTGACAGTATTAAGGTGAGGTGGGCAAAACTATGGAAGTTTCTTCTTGATGCTGTATGCCAAAAATTATTCAAATCGGCCATTGTTTCACAGAACTGTTAGAAAAATAAAAGACTAAAAGTGGCTTTTTGGGGGACAGTGTATGATGTTGGTTGGCATATTAATATAACACAAGTAGGCAATGTTAACATTCCATCAGCTGAGCAACCGTGGAACATTTTTTTGTGCTTTGTGTCTACTAGTCAGCAGGAAAGGTACAGTTCCCTATTAAGAATTGTCTGTATTTTCATAAGATCTTGGTAGTTGTTTCATGTTATCTCCATTAAAGCATGCATTTTCAACTGTTTTAGTAGGGTATCTTGATCGCATCAGATAATTAACTTTGCTCTTTGGACAAATACGGAATCACAAATACGTGGTTTGTAAGCCCAATTGTTGGTATGAATAGTGTCTTTGAACAACAGTTTTTATTGACTATCTACTTAGTTGAATATCTAATGTATCACTTGTTTTTTTTCCAACTAACCTTGATTGTCCAAAAGTCGGGCACAGATTGTTAGATATTGAACGTTGCACACAATAAATACATTCGCAATCAAGGACGTCGAGAGCCACAGCAGGGTGCGGGAAAACATTCTTACGGAGCCCCTCTGGGAAGAAAATTTTTTAATTTTTCTTTTCAAAATGGTGCATTCGTTTATATTTTTGAGTGACGACGGGGCCCGCCAAATGTCATGGGGCCTGGGGTAACTTACCTCCATCTCGCTCTCTGGACGGGCCTGTTCACACTCGACAGGACGAGGGTTTGGCTGCCAGCAAGTCCGCTATCAAGTAACAGTAATACTCTTGGCAAGTTATTCACACACATGCCTCTACCACAGTTTGGTACCGGCCATGGGGAGGTGACACTCTGCAGCTGCTGTGAAGCTAACCATAGGTCTGCCTAAGCTCCATCATATACTGGTAAGCATGGTATAATTCTGGACCAAAGTCAACTAACTGCTTGCTACCAAATGTGTTTTTCAGGCCCAGAAATTCCAGAATGTCTCCAAATTGACGGCAGCTGTGGCTTCACCGCAGGCTCCACTAAGAAAGCTTACATCACTCGCTCCCCATAACCCTTAGCTAGATGTAGGGAAATAGCCTCTGAAAAGAAATGTGAAAAGATAAAAGGGAGGGAAAGAGGCAAAGCGCTGGAGGACCTGGCTCAAGGGGGGAATAGACACCTTTGTTTAAGAGCTTTTCTTTCATTCGCTACAGTTGCTGGGCTGGGTACTGATCCAAATAAGAAATGCACAGCTCAGACACAAAGCAGTCGCAGTGTTTGCAAATAATCACTGACTAGTCACAACGTCATCACTGAGCAAAGTTGCCAGCATTGGCTGCAACTGACATTACACTGTGTGCAAACGTCACACAGCGTGAAGTTCAAGTGGCAAGATTGCCAAATGGTCAGATCCGGTCATGTGATAAACAGGCAACCAGACCAGAGAAATCAACCCGGCCAGACGATGCATGCCATGTTAAACCAAATATTTAAGGTTAGTCTGAAAAAGCCAAAAAACTGTGGGCCGGGATAAAGCAAATTATTCGGACTGGGCTGAAACAACCAAAAAAAATCAGTGAGCCGGGCCAGATAAGTCGGTCAGGGTTAGTCTGAAAAAACCAGGCCAAGCAGGACAGGGCCAGACAAGTAACGAACAGGCAAGGATGGGGTACGGAGG
>Ga0209367_1004318_pt1 | contig 19588 bp, 12 predicted proteins | sample WorMetLIZISLAND2_FD_187412 | JGI IMG/M metagenome (GOLD analysis project Ga0209367, IMG submission 187412) | Marine gutless worms symbiont microbial communities from Max Planck institute for Marine Microbiology, Germany - Olavius geniculatus... ...
AGTGTATTGCATCTGCAGTTTATAATAGTTTAGCCTACGACTAAATCCTAGACTAAATCGTGGGACAAAGTTATACATGCGATGACGAACTGGAAAAAATTTTTTCGACACTGCTGATCACTTGGTCTAATAGACTAGTTAGCAGACACTAAGTGAGTAAGCCGTTAATGAATTTTTTCGAATGTTGTATGTAGACTTTAAAACAAAGACTAAGTGTAGTCAGATTAAACTTAAAAATATACACTGTTTTGCATAAACTGAGGGAACTTAATTTACACCCAAAAGTGGATAATCATTCGCTCGTATTCAAGACACTGAACTCAGTCATTCAATCGTCAAAACAATAATGAAAATAAAGCTTATATTCCACTTTCACTAAAATTGACTTGTTGATTAAGAACTTAAAGCTCAAACTCCACTTTCAAGTATGCTGACTCATTGAATTTAAAAATTTAATGAGCACTAGCATCTGACAATAAATAATATAATTATTTTGTAACAAAATCACGTATGGCGCTATGTTGGCGAGCATAGTTCAGAGAATTTTTGCGACTTTGCGTGCCAGAGCGAATTCGGGTATGTATCTAATGGCTCGAAGAGAGACATCATCTTCGGGCGATTAGATGATTACCCGAGGATACTCACTCGCCCGCTGGGCCTAGCATTTGTTAGACCCAGTGTTTTAAATTTAAAGGTCAAGTTAAAATTTATACGTCGGCATGCTTGAATAGCATCGTCTAATGAACATTTTTCTGAGAATAAATAAGTAACGGGGAAGAAAAAACTTTGAACGTGTGTGAACTCAGTGACACAAAATTAATAACAAACTAATAGCAAAATTAAGTATAATTATTCACATTCTGCGAGTCGATATATTAAAATTGTAAATAAAATTTAATTTTATTTGGGGAAGAACAAATTACTTTTAAGCTAAAGTACAGTGGAATTTCCAACAGACGTTTAACATAACTTGACCCTTGTATATAGCATAGTATATGCAACATAAATAAAGCCCAGCTATTCCTTGGATAACAAAAAACTCTTCTTAAACAAGGTTTTTTAAATTTTTATTTTAGTATTGGGTTAAAATTGGAAAATAGAAATAAAAAATAAATTTAATATTTATTTTTCATCCCCTACGCTCCTTCATCAATATTTTTGTTGCATACACTTGTTTTTCGTTGCGTATACGTGATATCGCATTTTATTTCTGTGTAACACGGAGTATACATGTGTGTCCGTTTATTGTATCGGACACGAGGTTATTTCAATAGGTTACATCATTGTTGTTATATAGGATAGGCGGACTGTGTTAGGGTTAAATGAAGATAACGGACGAACAGACTTAGTATTCTTACACTGTGCATTAATTAACATGTGACATTCATAGAGAGATTGCATTTTGTTATTAGGCCTAGTAAGAATATTGAGCAAGACAGTTGATAATTTTCAGTTACTGTTACATATGACGACTAGTAAGCATCCTGTGATATGAGTATATATATTTTGTTAGATTAAGTTGATGTCGAGTTGCTGTGTAATACTAAAAGAATCTTAAGGATCTGCTCAATGTCTTAAGATCCAAATTCTTGAATTTTTCATTTTGGACTTTAAAATTTTGGAAAAATTTTTTGAAAATTGGAAATAAAATTTAACCCTCTAAAATTTTATTTAACTAAAAGGCAGGAGGGTGACAGGACTACGTTATGTTATTGGTAAGAGATGACGTAGTTTAACATTGAGCAGACCCAACTAATTAACTCAGGCAGAAACTCGGCAGCTATCGCTATATTGTCAGTCGCTGCCGTGACGTAGAAGCGAACACAGTCGCTTCACATTTGTGTAGAATAAAGCAGAATCTAATCAGAATTGTATACAGTATTGAGTGTGTCTTCCCCTTAACTTTCTACGGCCCGCTACCGCGGAGCTAGGTAGCCCCCGCAGACAACAGAGCTAATAGTACTTGCATTTTCCAGTACTTGCATTTTCAGCGCCCCCAAGGGATGGACAAGCTCCATGCAGCCTATTAGGACTGTCGCATAACAATGAATCACTAAAATGTCGACACGATGAATAAACACCTTCAAGTTCAGACTTGTGAACATTCCTTGCTGTCAGCAGTCAATACACGACCGTCCACAGTGAAGGCATTATAGTGGCGTGGGGTTATGACCCAGTCCTGTAGGACTTCACTACGCAAACAGCTCCAGGTGGACTGGTAACCCACAGAAGCCTGCTTGAAATCTTCGTAAGTCTGCAGGCGACTTGACGCAGCAGTTGACCTACAGATTCATCATCATTATCAACATCATCATCATCATCATTTATAGTGCACCCGGTTCACAATAGAATGACAGCAGAGCAATACAATGTTCGTGTTTGTTTGGAATAAAAAGTCCAAGTTGAAAGCAGTGTCAAAACAGTATGTGCCAAGCTGGCGTTTAAAGCTATTTAGGCCTAAAGTTGCTACAACAGAAAAAAGCCAGAAAACAATTTTTAAAAAGCCACAACAAACAACATCAAAAAAGTAGCTAATAACTTTGACTAAATTCATAGGTGTTAAAAACGCCAAGAAACTGATAAACTCTAGCTAATTTTAACAAATGAAACAAAGCTAGCAGATAAATATTTTTCTTTATTCATTAGTACAATTTGAAACAGAAACCTCAAAGTGTCTGGTCGGCAGTTCTCGCGAACTTTGGATAATAAATGCGTAAAACTGTGAAACAGTTCAGCCTTTGATATGGAACACCTGTAACAGACAGCATGCTATAACTATGAGACAAAAAGACACAGCCAGTGTGAGATCAAGTATGGTCACTGCAGTGTTACAATAAATACAGAAAAAAAACAAACTACTCGTAACGCTCAACATATGGGGCACATTTTAAACTCTGCACAGCACAGCAAAAAAGGGCACTTATAATCAATATCCATCAGCATACATGACTGAAACCAAAACACTGGCATTTTACTGTCATAAAAATAAAACATTTTTGAAAACCCACAAAAAACACGTGGTGAATATTTCCAGTCCAACAGACTTTCAACAGCATCATATACCTTGCCCGAACAGAACTCATGTCTTTGGTAGTAACACCAAGTCGACGCCCATTAACAGACACTTCCTGCACGTATTTTCCCTGATCCTCATACCAAATGATTGCTGCAAATCAGCAACAACATCAGAGATCACCATTAGTGACGGAAAAGAAAAGCAGTTACTTCACATAGTTGAAGCCAACAAACTTGTTGGCATTTAATAATAGTAGATTATCTAGATTATGGCATACAGGGTAGTTTGCTGCAGTGATTAAAAAAAATTTTTTGTTGATCGTACACATCGAACAAAAGTTGGTTGTTGTATATCTGATGCTGCTGCTATGATAAGTGGGATAATACAAGGTAGTGGCATAAGACCTGTAATGTTCATCATCTGACCTTGACCTTGCCAAACTGCTCGAGTGGCATGGTATTACAGCCAAGTTGTTCGTTGACGATGTCAAAGTTTATTGTGAAATTAGTGATGCAGGTGATAGTGTCTCCAAAAAGCACTGGATATCATTGCAAATTGGGCTGAAGAATGGCAGTTATCCATATCAGTTAGCAAGTGTAACATACTCACTATTGGTCACACTGGCACTGATGACACCACAGAGTACTATATTAACGATTGTCAGTTACCTCGAGTTTTATCCTGTCGTGACCTTGGTGTTACAGTTACTCATGACTTGTCATCCTCTCAGCATGTAAATGAAATAGTTAATAAAGCCCACCAGAGAGCAAACCACATTATTCGTTGTTTTGTTTCAGGCCACAAAAACACCTTGATAAGGGCACTCATTGTGTATGTGCGCCTGATTTTAGAGTACAACAGTGTTGTATGGTCGCCTAGTTTAAAGAAAGATATTGACTTAATTGAGAAGGTGCAAAGACAGTTTACAAAGCGACTGTTTGGGCTTAAAGATTTAACCTACAAGGAGCGTTTGGTGCGTCTGAATCTTCCTAGCTTAGAGCTGCGCCGGCAGTATCTGGATCTTATTTTGTGCTATAAGATTGTGTTTGGTCTGGTCTGTGTCAACTTCGATGATTTTTTCACGTTTAGCCCCTCCTCTCAGACGAGAGGTCATTCATACAAATTATATAAACCTAGATGTACAAATTCAGTTCGTCAAAACTTTTTTGTTGAAAGAGTCATTGACGTCTGGAACTAAAGAGTCATTGATGTCTGGAACTGTTTACCACCCACAGTCAGCTTTTCTTCTCTTTCTTCATTCAAGAGATCACTGAAGAATATTGATTTTACGCCCTATATGAAATGTTCTGTGTAGACCTGCTGCTATTTTTGTGTGTTTTTCTTGATTTTATGATTTGACTTTATTTTACTTGTTTCAGTTGCCGTGCTACTCTCGTGTTTGTGTATTTAGCTTAGGAAGGCTACCTAAGTGCTCTATGAGCCTGGTATGTCTTGCCAACTGTATGTTTGTATCAACTTTGTGCACCATGTTTTTGCTGGCAAATAAATGATGATGATGATGATGATGTAGCAGAAGCATTTCAATACTTTTTAAGCTTTTAATAACAGTAAGGAAAACATTTTAATATGTAATGTAAAATCTGTTACTGAATGACAAAAATGCATGAAAAAATAGCTGTTATGTCTGTAGAACTAACTGATGTAGATACTTATTCTGTGCAATTAAATTCAACAATGCACGAACTAGTATTCAAAAATTAAGCATTGTGCAAAAGTTGAAATGTCAGTTACCAGCTGAACAAGGAACTGTTTTCCACTTTCCTTCACTAGCAGTCTCAATTGAGGATCGACTGTGTTCAAACTCATCACTCACATGTGACAGTTGAACTTGTGCAATGTGGTAGGGTGCGAGCAGTCCACTGACATTGGCCAATCTGTCCACCACTGCTCGTTTCATAGCTGTGTGTTTATACTCGGACCTAAACAGCAATCATATACAATAATTATTAAAATATTCTAAATTAATCTGAAACTCAAAGTTGTACTATCATTTGCAACAAACTATAAAAAACAAAGGCAACCATCATACAAAAGTACCAGTAACTTAAGGAAAGTGTATAAAATGAACAGTAGGAAGCAACACGCAATAATTTACTATTATATATCAGACAATATATAAGTAGCTTATAATCAATAAAAAATACATCCACTGGCAGACATGATTCAATAAATCAAACTGTACTATCGAAGTTTATTCAATTTTTCTGTCAACAAAACCACACATTATCATACAAAAATACAAGTGAAACTTCCACCTTTCAACACAAATTGATTCAAACTGCAAACAAAAGAGCAATACTGAACTCAGATAAAAAAAATAAAATGGTAAAAATGCATGTATTTTCAGTCACAGGATACTTAAATATTAAAAAAAACTAAATTATCATAATTTTTTATTTACAGTAAATATGCAACATTCATAATTAAATGCAACGAATATGTACCCTCCAATAACAATAGTCTGCAAGTAAACAGGACTTGTCAAGAAATGAGCGAGCAAAGCTCCTTGCACTCCAAGAACATTCCATTTCATCAGCTTATCACTACATGACATTGATAACGTTCTCTCACCTCTTCCAGGCTTCGTCCGTAGAACACCTGTACACAGATATTTCAGTTCTCAAATTCATTTCAATGTTTCACTTTTTATACAGCTCACTTACAGTTTTTAGACAGTTTTAGCTTTTTCAAAGACTTAGTGTTAGTTTTTATACATTTTCAAAGAACTATTTTTTTAAACATTATTATTCTGCATCTAAGCATAATAGATCAAACGAAAAATTTGAGCTAATGCTCATGAGACGTGCGAAAGCCTATAGCAGTTCCGGTTCAGTAGTTCAGCTGACAATTGGGGTGTTCACGCTAAATTAATATACAAATACCAAATTCTCTATCTGGATCGCATAATGATAGTTCCGTGGCGCCAACTTGTGAATGATATAGACTTGTGTCGCAGCCCAAAATCGCCAAAAAATCCATAAAACCCCCTATTTTGGCGTTCAAGGTCATTCAAGGTCATTGAATTTGGCGCCAATCGAGAGCCAGTGTACGACTTCCTATTAGTGATTAATAGTAACCTAGTCCCTATCTCGCATCGTTACTGAGATACAGCGACTTACTGGCCAAAAACCGCAAATTTTGCCCACCTCCCTCTCATTTAGCGCAATCGTTCGGGGTGACTCCCTTCGAATTTATGGAAAAGCTTTATGGTTCCTGAAACTAGAATCTTCCGGGCAGCCGACAGTGAAAATTTGGTAATCCTAGCTTGCACCACTTTTGACTGATCCACCCGTGTGACGGACAGACAGACAGTATTGCGATGGCTAAGACGTGCTGAAAGCAGTAGCTGCTTTTGCGCGTAAAAATCATTAATATTACTATTCACATTATTCTTTTTTGAGTTATACATATCTGCTATGTTTGCTGTATGTACCTTGTGCACAATAAAAGATAAATAACAAGAATAATATAGTTTCAGTTCAGTTTTAGTTCATTAAAATCAAAGTGCTACATTTTGGCTTATTTGGCACTATAAAATATGCAAAGGTCTCAACAGCAACCACATGATTTGCACTGAAGGTCATTCTTTGCTGGAAACTGCCATTTCATTGATTTTACACATTGTTTGATTGACACATATTACAGAAATCATGCTTTGATTTGTTCTATAGCACAACATTTTCACTTGAGTTTGTGTTGCGGTGGCAGGGGCATTCTCTTCCATGATGGCGGGAAATAAAAAGCAACACATTTATTCAGTTTTATACAATGTTCCAAAACACTGTGCACAAGAAACAGGTCAACAGTGAAGGTGAAGGTAAACTTTCTAAAACGTTGCTAGATGTCGCTAGCTTATCCATTAAAACCAGTAAGTAAAGATATCGACTAATCATGAGATCACAATACCAATATATGAACAGTCTGTTCTGCTTACTATAATATTCACTTTGTTCGGTTTTCGTTTTTCTTCAACCTAGAAATTCTAATTCATGTCCTTATAAAGCAAATCAGTTACAATAATTTCTGTTCTCGTTTCAGTTACTGAAATCTCTTGGCACCTGTAACATGGTAGTTCAAGCCTGCAAGCAATGCATCCTGCTTCTGTAGTCCACGAACACACTTCGCTCCTGTTCGATGAATATCCATATGCTCATGATTAGTACACTCCTCAGAAATAAAACCTTTTTCCGGATGAGGATTTGTGTGGCCAGAATGACCAGAATCATTGGCCTTAAACACTTTGCTTTTACTCGGACAATCAATTGCTGTTTGTGGCAGTCTTTTACGATCGTCTGTTACAGAACTCGACTCAGTGCTAGCACGTTTGTGAACAATCTTGCCAACGTTGTCATCGCAGTGGGAACTATGTCTATCCAGCTTGTAAGCCTGTGGATATATCGATGCATCCCCACCTGCGACAGCATATAAACAAAGATTAACATGCAGCAGCATACGCACAGTGCACACACAGCCAAATCGTGTATACACCTAACAGTTTATCATGTTTAAATTGCCACATCTACTTCATAATTCATTACATCTTCAGTGTTACTATGTGGCACATTCCGCATGGGGAGAAGTAACCAAATTTCAATTAGGAAAACTCATCTAACCTGTACTGAGCAAAAAAACAACTGCCATAAGAGCAAGTATTTGTACCGGTATTTTGACCTTTATTAGTTAGCATATGTCATTTAGTGCTAACAACAACAGTTTGTAATCAGTAAACTAAGCACACTGAAGTACAGTACTTCTTTAATTGCCATAAAAATCTGTGTCTTGTTACTGAAATGAATAAACTGAAAAAAACCAAAAACAGGGAAATGCCATACTCAGTATATTTACATTTAAAGTACTGGTTAGTTGCCAATATTTATTAAATCTCACTTCTGTGTTTAGTTGCCTAAACATCTCATAATCAGTGAGATAATATGAGCTCTTAAATATGAGCTCCTAAGCACAGCAAGAGGCACATAATTAACGCTATTGGTAAATCTATGCCTTCTAGTGAAAAACGCATCTAAAATTTTGAGTTGAGTAGCATTAATGCAAAATAAGTTAGCTAGTAACATCAAAGAATCATACATGGTACATGAGATGTAAACAGATGAAAATTGACACCATGACGAAGTGAGCATTTTCTGCTATCCACACTAAAGTCAAAAACGTCAGAACTGGAGCCACGAACATACAGTGAATGCAGTTCACCATAAAGATATCTGAAACAAAATAACAGAATCAATGACAAAATAACAAAACACTACAAAAGATGAACATTCCTGACAAATCTTACATAGTAGTACAAAATTGGTTTCATTTCACGATAAACAACTATACTGCATAATATTACTGTAATGACCAGTAGATATAATGCAATTAAAATAACAGAGTGATCTAACGAATCAAGTTTATGCTACTTTAAATCTAACTGCCTATGTTATATCTTAAATATTATGACAAACTCTCAAAGCAAACATTTCACCAAATGCAAAGCTTCTCCATTCATGCTGTTGTTGAAACAACACCATAATCTAACATCCACTTAATCATATTATTAAAACTGGCTGTCACCAATATTCATTTGTTCTTAAACCACATGTCTAGTAATTACAAATGACTAAAATGATTATGCATCCTTCACTCTCTAATTCTGATTCGTTAAGTAAACCCCATCCTGGCCACTGCCTTATGTCTACATAAATCAAATGCCAACTCACTTTCATATTTATATTCTATCATATCTTGCCTGTTTTCTTTCAGGCAAAGTGTACGTACAAATATGTGTTTCATATGTATTCTGTCACAGATATCCGGCACCTTCAAGTAATCTATAGAAACTTTAGAACATCATGCTCCCAGGTTTTTTTTATGTAAGTTTCTCCCTTTTCTGTTAGTTTATACACATAATATTTTATCATTATGCACATTGCACACCCCACCGTGGTCAGCCACCTTGTCGTGGTGGTGGTGGGGCTTTGCACTAATGACCTGAAAGATTTCTAAAATCTGGAGGCGAGAAGCTGACTAAGTGCTGACCAAAACATGAGAGCAGATTGCTGCACGTTACCAGTGCTTTTGTGCTGGTTTCGGCTCCACAGCCGACTACAGCTTCACAGCCGTCTATTTACGGCTTTACAGCCGTCTGTTTATGGCTTCATAGCTGTCTACAGCTTTATAGCTGCTACCTGTAACCTTGTGGTTACATTCGGGGATGCGCATTGGGCCGAGCTGATACAGCCTCAGCGCTGGGCAGGTGTAAGAGCCTGCCCACCCCGGAGGTAAGGTAAGATAAGGTAAGGCACATTGCTCAACAAAATGTCAAACACCAGCAATTTTGCAATGTCACTAATGTGACAACTCTATTAATGCTAATGAGGATATGACATAATATGTTAACTGAAACAGCCAGAGAGAAACCTGCCGTAAAAAGGATCGCCGAGCTATCACTTCTGCATGACTGTCGTTAATAACACCACCTTCACAACAGATCTGACTATGACCAATGCATTTAGACCCAGTACCCATTGCAACAACTTTCATGTTGATCAGACAGTTATCTACAGACGAAGCATCAAAAGAAACTGTGGTACACACAAATGCACTTGTTTCAGAAAAAAACAATTGTAGGGCTAGACTTAATAAAGACTCACACCACCAATCCCACGCATGATCAAACTATGCAGCTCACATCTTTACTGTTAACAACCCATCGAAAGACGAACAAATGGCGCAAATATACTGTGTAGTGGCTGAGTAATCACTGGGACTTGCAATTAAAATGTTGCAAGTTCAACCGATGGTCAGTAACTTCAACAATAGTATTAATTTTCACTAGACACAAGAGAATGCTTTCCAGATTACTGTCGATACTTTTTTTTGATACAATTTTGAGCAGATTTACAAAACTTTTACACACAGTAAAAGAAAAATTATTACTGTAAAAAATTAACTATAAAAAACGTAGTAGTTTACAATGACATATGATACATTACATGACTATAGATAAGAGCAAATATTAGTGCCTTTAACTGAGTGAATATCCGAGAAATAACAAGAAACCTAAAGAAAGCTTTCAAACTGTGACTTGATAGTCTAATGGTTAGGGTGTCAGACAAAATCATTGCAGGGTCATGGGTATGAATCCCAGCTCATCCACTGTCAAGTAACAACCCTGGGCAAGTTGTATGCAGTATGCACACCATACACAGCATGTAGGCATGATGCCCTAATTTGAAGGCCCTGCCAACTAAGTAACAAAATCCAAAGCATGGTGTTATTGACCGTGCACACGCACGGTCCAGTGTGGCACAGAAAATGATATTGACCATGCGAGCTCGCATGGCCCATCCGTTGAAGCCGTGGTTAGGTCTAATTTCTATGCCTGGGTATGGTCTGAACTTCTGAAGTAGACTGTATGACATCTTGGGTGGTATTACATCATCTAAGGACACCATGGATGGTTCCTTTGGCGGCAGGTTTTTGGTAGTAAAGGCCTAAAGGTTGACATGATTCAAAACTGAATATCAGCTGAGCAGAATCTTTAGTTGTCGACACTGCTGTAGCCAAAACAGCCTCAAATATTTCTAAAGTTAATTTTCTGCTCATAACTAAGTAATAACAGCAACATTAACAAAAAAGCGGCCAAGCAACTCTTCATTTATACGCTGTCGGTAAGCGTATGCGATCTGCGCACGGAAAATAACACTTTGTGACCGCATATGGACCGTGCGTGCGCACGGTAAATATAACCATTGAAATCCAAAAGTCCAAACTACTTAATGCTACTCATTAGTATAACAATAAATAAACAAAACCATAAATGGGTCACAAAAATAACACCTTCTTTCGAGTGAACAGACTGTACAACTGCCGCAAGCAGGGTCCATTCACAATTTTTCTGCGGTTTTCCGTTCTTCGACAGACGAGTTCTGTAATGCTCGTAGCACGTGCGTGTTACATGACGAGCAAATGCACTAACGTCATCAGCAATATCCGTTGTTAGTTCACACATGATGAATCTAGTTTAACAAATATCACGTCGATAAAAACCCAGAGTTTAGAAGGTTATAGCTATTTAGCTTCGATGTTTACTTTCCGAAAGCATACCGGATATACACCGCGTTGCCATCTAAAAGCCGACTTGTAATTGAATTGGAATATGCTATAACATGACGTCATTCATTGAGTTGCCATGATGACTTCGGTAAGTTCGGCACATGGACTGCAGCAGTAAGGAGCAAAATTTCTATCAGTGTAAGGTAGAAGAGAATGGCTGACCAACAAAATGATGTTAATGATCAAAACACTGAGTTACAGAGCGATACAAAACGTACTGGAAATGAGAAAGGAGGTCAGCCTACGTCCATCGATAACGGCGTTAGTGCAGGCGAAGAGACTGAGAATGTAGGCGCAGCAGCAGCAGAAGCTGCAACCAACGAACAGAAAGAGGACAATGTTGAGACATCATCGGCTTACCGTGTGAAAGCTGATTCGTCGAGCTCAAGCGATGGTTCACCAAGCTTACCGCGAAGCATCCACAGTCAGCTGCGTACAACTGCAGACGAAGCCAACACGGAGATGACTTCGAACGTCGACTGCAAACTAGCCGGTAACAAAATTTTTTCAGACATAAAATTGTCAGAAATGTTTTGTTAGCATTATTGTTGTTTCTGTAGGCCTAATCGTTCGTAGGCGCGCTGTGTCCAGGAAAAAAGTAACCCCGGGACAGTGTACACTGTACGTAGCCTAGGCCTACTACAGAAATGTCAAACCTGAAAAAAACCCAAATAAGGATTTGTACACTGATCCCCAATAAATCACAGAAATTAGGGCCGGATTAAAACAAAATTAGGCCGGATGCTGTTGTTCAGAAAAAGGCTTGGGTGAAGTGTGATAAACCGAAACAGTACACAGAGCGAAACAGAACAATGAGTGGGTTAACATTTTACAATCGTATGGACGTAGGCCTATAGGCTACATTCAACCACGCTATTTTCGCGTGTGTACGTTCAGTCAAAAAGGGATGAAAATTGAATTGGAATATGTTAAGTATTTGAAAGAAGGTGTCAAGGGTCATCATCGTCCGATGATGACACGATGATGACCCTTGACCTGACTCGTTGACCTCAGTTGCTAATAAAAATAGAAACCGGAAGTGTGTGTATGTGATGTACAGAACCCTATTGGATGCAGCTGAATTATCTATACACACTTCGAAGACGTCTTTGTACATGCATCGAAAAATACAACCTACAGGCACTGATTATTTCTTGCAGCTTTGCTTAGGCCTACATGTTAACTGTCATTATCATTATGCGGTCGTCCTATTTGACAGCATCAATGATCTTTGCCCGTCTGCCGTCTGTCTGTCTGCTTGCTAGGCCTCCTGCAGTCCTGCACTGCTCCTAACTCAAAAACAAACAGTCTGGAAAAATCAAAATTGGCGTTAACGCTCCCTAGTATTTACAGTTTATATAGGTCTAAAGGTCGAAACTTAGGCTGATGGCCACATAATAGCCTAAGTCGGTACTGGAACGACAATTTTTTTTCAGATACCGTGTTTAAAATAGGACTACGCGGATCGTCATGTAGCCTATAGTGTTTGGTACGCAGATTTGTCAGCTGTTTACTACAATGTGGAAATGACATTGTTAACACGCTGCGCAATGACCGGCATAGGCCTATATTGCCATATGGTCTCGGAAATAGGTCTACGTGTAATTTTAAAAACTAGGCTAGATTCCACAATTTGTGGCTTTTCTCATAGAATTTGAAGAAAAACTAAAACAACGTGGAAAATTTGGCGCGATTTCGGAAAAATGTAGACATATGGATTGCCATCAGGAGCCTGACTATCTCCGGAACGGTACAAGATAGTCTAGTCTGCCTATCCGATAATAGAGAAACTACAATCTTTCGCACGTATGACGACATAAACTCATGTAATTTCGCGAACTGTTTCAGGAGCTGTTTGACTGGGATCCTCTGCGCATGCCGTCAGTGTCTGCGCTCACGGACGCAGCGTCGAACTGGATCGAGATCAGAGAGAAAGCTCGCACCGAGCTGAGAACCAGCACACAGGCGAAGCGACGCAGCGACAAGGAAGCTATCATCGCCGATCTCAAATGTGGCGAGGAACAACTTCGAGCTAATCAACGAAAGGCAGGCTACCAGATCGCCTAGCTGCTGTTTATGCCAATGTGATTTCGTCACGATGTCGATTAATAACTAGGCCTAATGATAAAAGTTGTTTTTTGATTCATTAGGGCCTATGCGTAAAACACTGGGGTTTCGAAAGAATTATGAAAGTTTTTAGATAAACATCTTATCTAAACTGTGAATGCTTAATTAATAGCAAATGCTAAAAGAATTTGTTCGAACTGTATGAGTTTAATATATCTAGTGTTTTGCAGTTTATTATGGCCTTATATTGACGCCAGGGACGTCGAGAGCCACAGCGGGGCCCGGGGAAACATTCTCGCGCCGCCTCCTCTGGAAAGAAATTTTTTGAATTTTTTTTAATGGCGCTATCTGGTGTACCTTACTTTATATTTTTAGCGACGGCGGGACCCCCAAACGTCGCGAGGCCCGGGGTAACTTACCTCCCTACCCCCTCCTCTCGACGGGCCTGATTGACGTAGGCTTAGTTGAAAAAAGGCGCCACTTTTTCGGCTCACTCGATAATGTATAGGGGTAGCCTATATACGAAATAAGGCTTAGTTTATTATTGTCACAGCGAGAGACGAAGCGGCTGCGGTCAATCGTGGAGCTGGAGCACGCCATCAGACAGCGTCTACAGAGAGTGATCGTGGATTCGTTCCGCCGTCGACTGGCCGCCACCTGCCGCTCCCGTCATGCCATCAACGCCACACAAACTCACCACTGTCCGCCGCCCATACATGTAGGTGCCAAGCGACGAGATGGCGAATGCGACACTGAAGCTTCCGCAACGCGACTCTAGCGCATTGTTCTAAGCAACGTTTAGGCTACTATCAACGGCAGTTATTTTTAACTTAAAGTCTTTAAAATAACGACGCTTATAGGGTAATTTTAGGGACAACTGAAAATTATAGGGTTAGGGTCCATATAAACTATATTGACTGTAGCCCGCATTTGTTACACACAAATTCGTTAACTTCGTTGGTATCATTGCTGTAGATCATGATTATCGATTTTATCAGTTTGTAGGCCTAAAATCTGACATCAAATTGATACATGTTGTCTCGTTTGTTTAGAACCGCTCTTTCTTACAGTTTCTTTTTTATTTTATTCTTTATAAGACTTGAGTTTCAAGCAAACAAATTTTTCTTCGGACTGTCAGACTGGCTTATTACTATTTCATCAAGAGAATGCAAATTTTCAAACAGTACGTTTACATTATAAAGTTCGTTAAAGGATGCAAACTTTCTCCCAAAACATAGGCCCTGCAGTACGTATCGTGCGTGCAGATAAAACTATGACAATATTGACAAACATTTTTTACATCAGGTTACCTAACAGATCGTTCTGTTATTGACGGTATTGCACTTTTTCGGATAGTTATTCTAATTTTTTCAGTCATATTATTCAGTGCCTATATGTGATGGGCGCAGCTTGCGCTCAATGATAAATAGAGGGAAAAGTTATCTTAAGGGTGTAGATCACAACTCTCTTTTATTTTTCACAGAGCAGTCTCAACCATCTTATTCTCAACAAAATTTTCCCCCATTTGTCACTGCAGAGAAGAAAATAAACCCGAAAGGGGGAGGAACTTAAGCCCAAAAATAGGAGGACTTGTGCCCAAAAGTGAGGGGGAAACTTGCGCCCGATTTCGATTCCAGATTTGGGGAGAGAAGCCACTGATATTATTCGCCGTTAAAAACGAGAAAGATAAGCACAAAATTCGTCACAGTTGGCTGCATAGCTGCAACGTCGTGAATCGTGAAGGTGACGACTCAGCTCAGATTATATCAAACAAATTAATAATAGTTAACAAAAATAATAACACGATACATGATATAATATATCTTAGTTCGCTTCAGTCTTTCTTCAAACATAATCTTCAGTGCTATATGAAAAAAAACAAAAGAACAAATTAACAGTGCTATTTATTTTGCTCTGTGGTATATACACTGTACAGGTATAATTACGTCGTATAGGCCTACCTTATTGACAGCTGCAGTTAGCCACACAAAACCATAGTAATAATAATATTAATATCAGTAAAAATGCCACAACAAGAGTGAAATAGTGACTCACTGCCTGTTCTACAGTAGGCCTACTTGTCCATGAGGCTGAATAATACCACAGATTATGAAGGTGTATATTTTTGTAAATTTTCACACCAAGTCAAATGATCGTAGCATTCTGAACCGCTAAGTGACTTTGCTAGCAGCGATTCACCTGTTCAGATGAGTCCGAAAGCTTACAGCAGTGTTGACTAGACAGTACAAACGACACTAAGCCGTGGTTATAGCAACCAATCCGACTTGACACAATTTCGGAGGATGGATCGCTATAATGATTGGCTTTCGAGTTCGACCCGGCAGTATTGTCGTCTTTAAGACGAGTCCGCTCAGCACACAGGCAGAAAAAACTATCACGATCGTGATGATCTGATATAGTTTTGACAGTCAGTCAGTCGCCGTGCACAAGTGTCAACGACATGAGGGGGCTTGCACACATGCGATAAAAAAGTAAAAAAAAATCAATGCAAAACAAATGTAAAACAATTTTGTGTCACTGCAGCACACGCGAACCCCTGCGAAAAAAATGTTACGTTTCTGCAAATTCGTAGCGCTACGTTTCGCTCTCTGATAAACAGTAAACGGAGTCGACGGCGACCATCTCTAGTTTGCACTTTATTTTATTTCATCAAACATGTGCAAGCGTCCTAAAGGCGCGTACAGAGCGACGTAACTGAACTGAACTGACACTGTTTAGTGTTTGACGAACTAACCAACGGGCAAGCAGAGCGAGCCTATTTGTCATTGATTGACACGTACGTCGGCGTACTCACGTAGGCCACCGACGCTGCTAGATGGTGCCTACTGTAATGTATTACTGCTTGCCCATTGATCGGTTGGTCAAAAACTAAACCATGTCAGTTCAGTTCAGTTACGTCGCTCTGTACGCACCTTAACAGTTTCGGAAGCAATCAGTCAGTGAGTGGATGACGCAAAACGCGACCTGATGACGATCGAACCGACACTAACGACTTCAACTCGTCTCAGTTTAGATGACGGGCATTATGCTTTGCATTCGTCGGAGATCGGATCACCCCCACTTAAAGCCAAACATGGTTGTCAGTCACCAGGAACCAGCTACTCTGATTTTCTCACGCGTTTCATTAAAATCATGAAACTTTTTCTGTTGCAGTCATAGTCAATTTAAAGGCATTTTCTTCGTTTAACCTCCGCTGAAACATCGCAGCCACGGTCCTCGTCACGCGTATACAAAGTACATTAATTTTGTATCTACATTGTGGATCTTGACAAGTAAGCGTGATGTAAAAACGATTTTACGGTGTTATGAATTTCCGTGTGACTTCGTTCCCCAGACACAGAAACTCCAACCCCTTCCCCCTGCGCAAGCGAAATTTGCACAGATCACTAAATCGCAGGTTATGTTTCAGCTTTTGTAGAATTCGTCATCCAGATCTCCTGGAGCTTTGGCCCTGTATCCCGAGTTCCCAACAAGGGCCTCCTGACTCTAGCCCCTCCCCAACAACAAAATTCGCGCGGGCCGCCTATAGATCGAAGCGGTACGGACTGGACTGAGGGCTCTATCCTTTATGACGTCATCTGAGGACTCTCATAGACGTGATAGTGAATGCGTGGGGTCGGCACGGATACGCGCGGCACACCCTGCTGCTGCTGCTGCCTGTCTGGTCGCGTCTCGGTCGGGTACTCGTCGTACCCAGTCGTCGTCGAGGTCGTGTTGAGTCGTATGACGTCGGCCGTGGCGCCGAGTACGTAGTCCTTGCCGGTGTAGTCCGGCATCACGTAGTGCTTGTGCTGTGCGTGGGCGTGGAACGACGGGTCAAAGACGCCTACGCCGCTGCACGAGTAGTCCTCGACGTCGACCATGTTGTTGTCACCGATGAACTGTTCCATCGGTTTGATGTCTTCGCTGCCGTCACACCGACCCAAGTCATGCCGCTGCTGTCGACTACATCCATACATCGCATCCCACAGAGCTCTAATTAACGTGTTTTATAGACACGTATTGTTTTAATGCAAAGCGTTTCTGACGTTCTTTTCAGGCCATAAGCAATAAAAAAAGTTATCGGAGACAATAAAACGTTGTTTCAGTCGGTATCCGTCGCCATCTAAAACTTTCTGCCATCACAGCAAAACAGAATCACGAACACGATGCACAGATCATGACATATTTTGACATATTTTTAGATCTGTAGAAATTTGGCTAGCTAGCTTTTGTGCCTGCAATTGTACGTTTATCGTCATAATAATATTCTGTTAGCGGATCACAACATTAGATCCTTTGTTTATAACTGCTTGAAGAAACGTTCTTATACCAACAATACGTAAACTCAAGTAAGTTTTGTAGCTTTACACAGACAAGCCGATGTATCTGTTGAGTTACGGCAAATACCAGAAACGTCTATCGGTTTACCGTTTCATCAGCATGCTCGCCAACAGCAGCATAGTTCCTCCGAGAAAAACTCCTAGCGCCACACCCACCGCCACGACGATCAGTATGCCTACAATGACCATCAGAAACATACACATTTTATACCACACACTACACCGCGCATACGTCTTGTAAACCTCCTCAAATAGACTGAAATAAATTATGCTGAAGCTGAATTTCAAGACTTTCCTTGTAAAATTTTGCCAATAGGCCTACGCTGCAAAATAAAATGGTTTTACTACTGTGGTTTTACCGTTTCAGAAATCAATAACTGTTTTGCTGTGATAAAACGCTAACGACTTTTTGTGCGTTTAGTTTCATTATTCATTGTGCTTTGTCGTTTCTCTTCTATCTAAAACAAACAAGAAATTTGAGCTAATGCTCACGAGACGCGCGAAAGCCTACAGCAGTTCCAGTTCAGTAGTCTAGCTGAAAATTGGGGTGTTCACGCTAAGTTAATATACAAATACCAAATTCTTTATATGGATCGCATAACGATAGTAACGTGGCGCCACCTTGTGAATGATATAGACTTGTGTCGCAGCCCGAAATAGTCAAAAAATCCATAAAACCCCCTATTTTGGCGTTGAAGGTCATTAAGGTCATTGAATTCGGCGCCAATCGAGAGCCAGTGTACGACTTCCTATTAGTGATTAATAGTAATCTAGGCCATATTATTATTATTATTATTATTATACTCGGTTTATAATGCACGTTAGGTCTTTTACAACGTGAAGAATCTCAAGTGCAGATGTCACATGTCAGTGGAGGAACGCACGACTGTATAGAGCAGTTTTAAGCCTGAATTTGAAGGTATCAGTAGATACAGTTATGTCAGAAATAACAGTTTCGGGCAGATTATTCCAGATTGTGGGTGAAACATGGCAGAAAGCACTCCTAGAAAAGTTGAGAACTGCTGGACTGTACTGCATGATGTTGGCACCGCGACGTCGTAGCTGTCTTGGAGTCTCGTAGAGACGAATGAGTTCTGACAAAGGGGCGACTGAAAACGCGAGACCTGACATCGCGAGACCATCAAAATTGTGGTGACTGACATCGCGAGACTGGACAACGTGAGACCATGTAGAAAGGGTGGACATCGCGAGACCTGACAACGCGGCACCAGATTGCAGGGGAGGACATCGCGAGACTTGTTTCAATGTTCGAGTATCTGCTCAATAATAAGTTTTTTTGTTACTATGAATGTTATACGAATTGCAGGTATCAGTTTGTCTTAATTGTCTTCGTCATCTGTGTATTACTGTATACCGTCTAAGCGTGTTATGTTTAACGAAGCATGTTTAAAGAAGCAGTAAATAACGCGTCAAATACAATTTAGGCCTAATGTTACGATAATGCAGTACGTCTAAAACGACAAAGTTTATAGAGCAACAGTAAATAAAGCATGAGATACACTTCAATGTCACAATAATGTAATACAAATAATAAGATAATTGTTTTTTAATAAAATAGAAACAGCAAACGAAATACACATTATTATCATGATAACGTAATATGTCCAATACATCAAAACACCACAGAAGAAACAATATTCAGGCAAAAAGTGTCCACTGTGGGTGGGCACAGTCTAAGAAAAAACGCGAATTACCATAGTGATATCTGTACGGCAAACAGGGCATCCCGCAGCCATTTCTGACACACGCATGGCACACGGTTCACAGTAGCGCGCATGTCAGCATGGCACCAATGCGAAGCCAGCACGCGGCGCCACGAGGCAAACTTCGCAGCAGTCGTCAGAGGTTGATGCAGCTGACGATTCCGACGCCGTTGAAGTCGTCACTGCTGGCACGGGCGCTTGACTGGTCTCGTCCTTTATTTTGTGCTTATGCATTATTTGGTTTTGTGCTGATGTAGAAAAATATTTGTGCTTTCGTATCAGTCACTGCAGGGGCCTATAAC